>OLYY01000942.1_pt1 | contig 11307 bp, 7 predicted proteins | sample 1673561 | NCBI WGS metagenome assembly OLYY01 (sample SAMEA103958115, study PRJEB25191) | human gut metagenome | biome: human-associated habitat [ENVO:00009003]; feature: intestine environment [ENVO:2100002]; material: feces | place: Germany | collected 2013/2015
AGGACTATCCGATAGTCATCAAGAGCTGGCGTGACAACTGGGAAAGGCTCAGCGCGTACTTCCAATACTCCGAACACATACGGCGCATAATATACACCACCAACACCGTGGAGGGCTACCACCGCCAGTTGCGTAAGGTCACCAAGAACAAGGGGGTCTTTCCGAACGACACAGCCCTCGAAAAACTTGTGTTTCTGGCATTTACAAGAATCAGACGCAAGTGGACGCAGCCTGTCCAGAACTGGGGTCAGACTGCCCAGCAACTGGCCATCCTGTTCCCGGACAGGTTCAGGATACTGTCCTGAAAAAACACTATTATTTGGAGTTCTTTGATAGGTTTGATAAATTAGCGGTTGGAGTAGGCGGCCATGGCCGCCTACTCCAACACAACAAAACTAAACTTGACACAGTTCAGTTTACACTCCCAGAAATCGGCTTTATCGAAAGAATGATAAAGCCGATGGAGTAATCATCTTTATGCCATTGATTTGATATTCTGCTCAATAAACTGGATTTCCTCGTCCGAGAGCCAGTATTTGGAGTACAGCTGCCTGTCTATTTCAGGTATAGGCACGTCCCAATTTATATCACTTCCTGATGTGAAGTCCTGCATCGGTACATTTGCCCAAGTCTCGCGGGGATTATGCTGCGTGGCTTTCAATGTCCCTAACAAACATCTGGTAAATTTTGTCTTGACGTATTTGAGACACCGATCAGCTTGCTGGGCATCGGTAAACTTGCCGATGCTCAGGAAGGTGTCGGTGTGCCCGATTACCGGCACGCCGATTACCGGCGTGCTGAGTACTTCGCCGATTGCTCCTGTTCCGTTGGCTTCGGGGACGAGAACATTATAGGATTCACAATATCCATCAGTCGGTAAAGTATATCGTTTTTCAATCCATTTATAGACACGCTGATTTTTTGACCGTCCCAAAATACGGATGAAAACATCGGGATTATCTGGCTCTTCTTCATGGAATATATGAGGAAGATGTTCAAATGCATTTGAGGTTATTTTTGCTGCAGTTCCATTTCCTTGGACTTCGTAAATTTCAGGATGTTCATTAAATGCCACCTCTGAGAATTTATAAAGGCCTTGAGAAGATATGAGATTGCTGAATTCATTTTTGACAAATCCCTGATGTGATAACACTTTTTGTAATATGCTTTTTAATTCTTCATATTCAGAGAAGAATCCGATTGGTTCAAATTCAGTTTTAGCATCACGATAAGTAATTACCACACCGCCTTTTATGTCGACAGACGGAAATACATCTATCGACTTCTGAAAATAATCCACCACCTTAAAATGTTTGTCAGCTAAAATCTTATCCATCCATTCTTTGGGAGTTTGTCCTGCCCTGAATAAAAAACGGCCTGGAGTTATCAATGACACTTTATCCGACAGGCGGAAAGAAAGGTCGTAAAACAGGTGATAGATAGGGGCTTTACGGGTGCTTATTCCTTCCTCTTGATACGGCGGATTTCCTATAATGGCGTCTATAGTCATATGTTTGTTTTCGTTTACGCCCCAAAAATTCTTGCCGTCACGTAGCGTATTTACGACTAGGTCTGAATTCTGGGATATGTTTTCAATTAAATTTTTATAATATTCGGCATGTACTTTCGTATCGCGGAAGCCGACGAGAGTACGGCGAGTAATACTACGAGCCATAGGGGTCTTGCATACTACAAGAATATTCTGTTCAATGGTCAGATCCCATAACTGCATGGCAAAGGCATTACCTACTTCTCCATATTTTTCTTTGGCCGCTTCCAAACGATTACGGTAAATGTTATAAGCAGCGAGCAATGGATAAAGACCGCTCTTCGAGTTGATTTCCATAATCAGGCTGTCCGCTCTGAATACAGAATGCGTCACCTCCCCCTTGTCCACAAAGCGCGGTGTTTCCAATGGTTGCTTAAACTCTTCATCCATAAAGCACCAACCTCCGAGGCAATCGCTTATGTGCATATTGACTACACGCCACGGTGTCAAAACTGTTTCCTTGTCAGGATTGCGGAATGTGTTGAATATACCAGCTATACGTTCAATGCGCTGCTCTATGGTGAACTTGTCGGCAGCTCGAGTCATGGCACGGATGCGCTTCCCCGCTTCACGAAACACATCAGGCTCGTAGAAGCGCTTGAACTTGGCAAAGATGGCTTTGGTTACATCCTTTGGCATGAATTCTGTCCAAGAAGTATCGTCCACAAGATTGGCAAAGTTGTCAATGGTTATCTCTTCATCTTCGTCTTTCAGTTCTGCTCCGAAGATAAGCAGCGGCATACGAATAGAAATACCGCGTAGAATAGAAATGGCATCCTTACGCTGGTTATGTCGGTTCTTTAATTCGTCCAACCTGGCTTGCTCCTCTGGAGTGCGTTCACGTTTCGGCTTCTTTTCTAGTTTTTCTTTTTCCGCATACTCCTCATTTGTAAAGCCTTGCTTGTTAACATCAATATCACCAGACTTAGGCATGGCCTTGGTCTTACCGATGATTCCTTTCAGATTCTTGAAGTCTGCAAGATCCACATCCGTAAGTTTGAGTAACTCATCATTGTACAATGCCCCATCTTCGAAGCCACATTGCACCACCTTTTCTATCTGAGCTTTCTTGAGTTGCCCCATCATCTTGTTTACATCATATGGCTTCATTTGCGAGCCTTCAATGGATATGATAGGACAAAAATTCAGAAAATCACCTAAAATATTGCGGTCTTCTTCCGTTGCCTTTCCTGCCTTGGCTGAGACTTTGGCAACTTCAGCCAACATCCGTAAGGTACGGTCTGGTGCAAAGTCGAAAGCATAGCATTGCTCCTTCATACGTCCTTTATATATAAACGGTGTCTGCACACGGAATATGGTCTGCATATAACCTGCTGCAGATGTACTATATGACCCTGCCATCATGAATACAGCTGTCCACGGCTTTATGCTCACACCCGTCGTCAGTCGTCCGCAGGACAGGGTGATAGTGAATGTCTTGTCAGGATTCTTGCCAATGGCTGTATTTACCATTTGCAAAGCGTCTGCATTTTCTTCGTCTTCATCACCGTTGCCGGCCACATTGACAATCTCGAAGCAGCCGAATATAGGATGTGCTTTCAGTTTTGCACTCAATGCACGGGCAGCCTTGACACCCGGGACCACCCAAAGCGTATGACGAAATATACTACGATACCGGTCGTTGGAATAAGGATAAAGACTTTCCTTGTCCTCCTTGCACAACAACGACAAAAAATTATCAACATCATTTTCGTGAATGAATGTCCCGTCATCCTTTGTACGGAAGAACTCTCGAAAGTTGAAAGCCTTTTCATCTTCGGAATAATCATTCATCAACGCTCCGAGGTCGTAGGTGTAGATATTGATGGCCGGAAGAGAAGCATACGGATTAGGGTCGCCCATGTGCAACAAGTCCCATTCTGTTTTGGCGCGTTGCTCCATAGTGTAATCCCATGTGTACGTTTCCTCTTCTGTGTAATCATCAAGCAGATTGAATGGCGTCCCTGAAAGCTTAAGCACTTTCGTGTTTACCTTGGTCAGCTCCTTAATAACAGCCTCTCCCAATTCTGTACGTGTTCCTTCGTGGGCTTCATCCACAATCAGAAAATCCCATTCGGTGGAGAACACTTCATTGTTCTTGTCAAATTTTCCACCGACCAATTGGGCGCCACGCATGTCCTGCATGGAGGCAAAATAGACATACTTGCCTCCTTTTTTCGCCAGCCGTTCAAGGGAATCGAAATCTTCTCCTTTTGTGCGGGAACCATAATGATAGTCGGTACGGTCGTAAAATATCTTACCGAAATCCTCAAACCAGCCCTCATCAACTACGGGACGGTGAGTAAGGATAATGGTGCGTCGCATATCTAAATCCCTTGCCACACGCAGGGCGCATAAGGTCTTGCCGAAACGCATTTTTGCATTCCAAAGCATTTGTGAGCCTTTCTTGAACTGCTTTTTTGTCTTGTCAATAGCAGCCTGCTGCTCTGGACGGAAGATTATAGGAGTTTGAGTATGGCTGATGTCACTTGCATTCAGACTGTTCTGTCCATTCTTAACTGCATGTATCGCTTTCTTGACTGTTTCAAGGTCGCAGCAGAACCATTCATTCGCCCCTTTCACAGTATCAAACGTCTTTTTCTTAACACCTGAACGCTCCAATACGCTGTGTACCTGCTTATCGTTGAAGGAGCTAATTGTTCCACCTTTGAAAAATACGGTCATTTCCGTATGGAGCAGGGTATAGGCAATACCTGCCGTCTTCGTATATTGGTCAATACGATCACATGCAGCTTTGTTAAGTATCTCACTGTTGGGCAAAGGAAAGTTCCCGTCATCCTCCTCCAATGTTGTTTCACCCACTTTCAGACAGTCCTTATGCCATTCGTCGGAAATGGCAAAGACATATATCAGTCTGGATTTTAAGCTGGTTTCAAATGTTGCCATATCATACAACTTTTATTTTATCAGGTCTATAAACCTTATCTTTCTGTTATTCTCTCCCGTTTTGGGGTCTTTCAATCCCCAGTCCCTTATTAGGCAGTAAATCCCGTTATGGTTTCTGAATCCTCCATCACGACATCCTAAACAATATTCAACATTTTCAGTCGCTCCGAATAAGTCTCGCGTCATGACTTTTACACCATTCTTGCAACTGTCCGGAACAACTCCTTTAAGTCCGTCCATTTGCCACACATTCCAGGAAATGATATAGGCTATATAAAGCAGGGACTTTGCCAACGGCATTTTTCCAAATTTTGCATAATAATATTCTACAAAGGAGACCAACAGAGCCTCACGAGCCAAAAGTAAATTATCACCCTGCCATTCGTAGGCATATATGTTTTTATAGGCTTCCTGCGCCATATCAAGCCATTCACCACTTGTTCCGGTGTTTTCACTGACTACACGCAGTTTCCGGTCGAGCATTCCGATGCGTTGATTCAATTCTATCGGAAGCCCGGTCGTAGTATCATAACGACTGACGAGGTAAGGGGCTTCACCGCAAGTGATTTCCATCCTTGTCGCCCGGACATATGACTTCCATGTCTTGTTATTCGGGAAAGTAATTCTGTCGGGATTGGCCATCCATGTATGCTGCGTATCGTCAACGGTGTTGAATGCATCTTTCCTTCCGAACCAAGCCTCGTCCACAAGATTGTTTTGGGCATTACAAACCCATGACGGAGTAAATACCTCTGCCATTTCCTTTGTCCGTTCCGTCTGTTCGTCCTTGCTCTTCAAGGCACGCGGTCGTATCACCATCCCGTTTTTGCCAATAATATGCCCAACTGTTATGGCATCACTATACTGAAATCCATCTCCCCTATGTGCATACGAATCCGTTGCCCAAAAGATATTCCGTCCTGTCGTATGGTCTTTGAGTAACGTTTCCAGTACTTCCGGATAAAGATTAAAAATCTCTGTTTCGTTTATATCAACATTTATTCTATCCATACCGTCAACGATAATTTTTCCATACCAATGTCCTAAATCTGCTTTGCAACTCACTCAATCGTTCCATAATCTCATCGAAAGAAGGTGCATTGGCATAGATGAAGCCGATTTGCATCTGCTTATAGTCGTCACGCAAAACATCTTCGATGCTTTCAGGAGGCAGGAACGATATTGTGTGTGGAAGATGACTCGTATAGTCCAATCCACTCCAAGCCGTGAACTTTTTACGATGAGTCACAATGTCCTCGTATAATTGTACATCCTGCATTGCTTCCATAGCAAACGATTTATCCATCATCTTTACAATGTCATACATGTGTCGTGTGATACGTTCGATATGTGTACAGCCATTGGGACGGTTAAACTCTTCATGCAAAAGAAAAACCTTTTCCAGGAATGTCCGTCCTGGCACTACTGTGGGGACTGTAAATATCGGCAATGAAAAATCTTCATCCGGATAGGCATCTTCTATCATAGAACGCATTTCTATCTGTTCCGACGGTTCCATGAGAGAACGACAACTTATCTCAACTTTGACTCGCTCCGGTATATATTGCATTTTCGTTTGCAGCACTGAATTATACTCGACAAATAGGACTACAGGGTCAAGGTCGCTGACAGATGTCTCCGGTACTATGACTTTACAACACTCTGAAAGACCATACTCTTTTAATCTGTTCTCTACGTCAAGCGCAAAAGTGCCATCTATGAACTTCTTGGAGTCTTTCCGCAACTTAGTCCGTTGACTTTTAGTCTCAATATTTGTGAAACCGAGATATTGGGGATCTATTGCAAGGTCAATATCTTCCGAAAACCGTTCTATTAATCCCCAACCTTTGCTAAGGCTTGTTCCTCCCTTGAAAACAAAAGCTGCTGCATACGGCAAAGAAAATATGGCACGCAACACCATACTGACCCAGTAGTCCTTTTCTACGGCATTGTCCACAATCCCTTTCTCTTCGGCTACATTAGCCAAAATGGTAAGTTGTTCTTCTTTTGTAAGCTTAGTAAAATTCATAATGCAAGTCTTTGTTTAATCCATTGCGGGGCAATGCTGTAATCGTATTTGATTTCATCAGGACTACCATATTTTTCAATGGCTTGTTTTATGATTGCAACCTGTTCATCTGTCACGTTATCTTTCCCTAATTCTTTCATGGCAGCGACTATAAGTGGAAACAAGTCTGTCTTGTAGGCAAAATTGCGAGGTGCGCTGCGCTTGAATATGATTTTACGGTTCCCGATAGTAAGTTCCCTTGCTGTGGCATCTGTCAAATAGACTGCATTCATCGTGACCTGTGTGGAAAGTCCCAATTTGTTCAATGCTGTCAATCCACTAGGTATAATACGAGCCTTATCCTTTTCCGCTATGGCGTATGCGATATCTTCTATAGAGGGACGAAGTACACCGAACTTATTCTGTAATGGATATAAATATAGACCTTGAGAAAGACGAATGAGCACACCCTCTTTCTCTAATCGGGAAAGCGCACGAGTAACTAGCCCGTCATTATTCAGATGGGCAAAATCGCTCACCATATAAAGCCTGTTCGGTCCGTTTCGGTTTATAATGTTTCGTATTTCCTTCGTCAGTATCGTCTTCATATCCACAATGATTCTAGTTGCAAAGATACGATATTACTCTTGATGTAGCAATAAAATGTCCGAAATTCTTAAAGAAAATCGGACATTATAGAATGTACTAGCAATGCGTACAACAGAATCTATTAATTAGGATTTAAAATATGGTTATTAGAAATTACAATCAATTGTTTACAACATCGTGTAAGAGCAACATATAAGTGCCTTTTGTCATTAAAACGATGCGCATTTAAAACAACAACCGTATCAAACTCAAGGCCTTTAGTAAGCAATGTTGTACCTATTACTTTGCCTTGAATTTTACGGCCTTTTCTTCTCAATATATTGCGATTGCGCTCTATTGATTCTGCTGCAGAAACGCCAAGACGATCTGCATCTCGGAGGGCATTGCATATATCATGTAAAAAATCCTTTCGATACACTTTCATATCAGGAATGTTTTCAATGGCCTCAATTAGAGAGGCAATGTTAGTATATGATTTCTTTTCCTTTAAGTCTGTAATAATAGTTTCCAAAGAGCTTCGGATCAATTGGTCTGCAACTAATCTTTTGCTTTTTAATTGACCTGTATTTTTGAACCAAACATTAATTTTTGTTTTTGACCCAATTGTGCGCATCAAATTAACTATACTCTCAATTAGAGAACATCCATTTAATTTATCAAACGATATACAGCTCGAATAAAAAATGTTATCATCTATCGACTCTATCATTTTTAACTGGGGGAACTGTTGAATGAACTTTTTCCGAGGCTCTACAGATTCACTTGTCGGGTGTATCAGTAAAACACTATTATCACGCAAGGCATTATATATTTCATTTTTGTATAATGACCGTGAAATAGCATAATCATTTTCTGGAGCAATAACAACTTTGATTTCATGATAGTCATGTAAATCAAGTGTATTTGTGGATAGAAGTTTACTGCGTATCGACAAAAGATCTTGTCCTAAAGCAATTCTTCCTGCATTATTCCACCTCCACGGTATTTCCAATGATTGACAATTGTCGTTAAACAACTTAAATGATTCCTCGGAAAAATCCACAATATGCTCTCTTCCAAAGTCAAATATGCCTTGCAGGGGGTCGCCTAATATATGTGTATGAAGTATAGTAGATAAAGACATTATCATTTGGTGTTGACCCACTGTACAATCTTGGTATTCATCGACTATAAGATGATCATATTTTATAGCCAAATACTTTTTTATGGGTAGTGCTTTCAGTATTTTTGTCGCATGCTCTATGGCAAAATGAAATAAGGAGCCTGCATCAGACAATGACGGTATCTCATCTTTATTAAGATGGTAAGCCTTGACCAAATTCAGTGCAAAACCACAAATGGTTTCAAGCTGATATGTAGATGATGGAATATTCTTTAACCGGAATTTTTCTTTTAACGAAGCAATACCTGCATGTGTATGTGTCAAGACTAACACTCGCTTCTCCCCTCTATATGAAGCAATACATTCTGCAATGGTATATGTTTTACCAAAGCCTGCAGGGGCAATAACCATACTCTTATTTGCCGAAAGAAAGGTGTCTATATCCATATCTACTTATCAATCCAAGATGAAAGCATATCTATAATACTTTTAAGCCGACTACCATTTGCGAGTTTGGAATAATGAGTCAAAATACATTTTCCCATAAGTTCACCATATTCTTGTCTTTTATACCATTCCTTCTTTTTCGCTGCTTTACCAAGAGCTAATCTTAGTTCGGAACTTTCGTTTTCATACCAGTCTTTTGTTTGCTCCATTTTATTCTGCATAAAAGCATTTGTGCTATCAAAAATTATTGTCTCGGCTTCTTCAGCGGTCTTATATCCATCTTTTTCTATTTTATTAATTACAATCTGTATAAGTTCTTTGACGGCATTCCAAGGTGCATCGTTAAAAACCTGTTGTTCTATAGAATTATTTTCGTTGCAATCGATTACTTCTACTCCTGTTTGTTTGAATTGTTGTTTGCGGTCATTGACATCTTTACAATCAGAGTCGCATAACAATGCTGTTGGGTACAATAGACTATTAAACCCTGTTACATACCCAATCATCCCATTTCCTGTTCCATCTGCAAATCTTATTCCTTTACAAGCCGCAGATTCTTTATCTAAATCTATTCGAAACTGATTAATTGCACGACAAAAGCCAATTTCTGTTGCGCCTTCACACACTATAATTTTTCTTGCAAAAAAAGCCTCCGGATTCTTTCTAATACAACCTTGCATTTCTTCATCAACATGTTGTAAATGTGATACTCCTTTACGTAAAATATAAAGTGCAGTACAAGGAATTTCAACGATAACATTACTAGAATGAGTTGTAATGACTATTTGCTTATCAGTATATTTCGAAAGCCTATTAACAAGGTGCTGAACTCTATCTGGTTCCAGTCCTTGCTCGATCTCGTCAATTAAGATAACACCTGAAGGATGAGTTAAAGCTAATTGAATAGCAAGGGATAAAAGCCGTTTAGACCCTTTCCCTTTTAAACGGAACGGTATTCCATCTTCGTGAATGCTGACCTTGTTCTCGCTAATTGCTATATCTTTATGGTCAAGCATAGCTTTCATTTCATTTAAAGTTATTCCTAACTCACTGGCTACACTTTTGATTTTGTTTATCACATCTTCGAATTTGTTGCCGATATTTGCATCAAATGCATTTTTGGCTTCTCGAACTACATCTAAAACACGATTTTCATCATCAGCTATATGATTACCATTCAACTGTTGATAGAGACTATAAAGAGGATTTCCTTTGTTTAAAGAAAAATGACGATCTGTATATTCTGACACGGAGAAAACATTTAGTTTTCCTCTATCAGTCGCCTTTATTATAGAGGATTCCACACCATTATAGGAAACCACTTCCCAGGAAGGTTCCAAATCTTTTCTAATAGTAAGTCGTATAGTAAGAGCCGGCAAAGCATCATGCGCTTCTTCGGACTCCATATCATCAACTAACTGATAGTCTTTTGTTATTCCGCGAAGATGATTACTGTACTTTAATATCAATTCATCTGGAATATCAGAAACTACTCCCTCTATAACAATAGGTGATGTAGTATCGCACATATAAAAATCGCTATCATTCAGGCGTATACTCCAAGATGGAGCAAAGACGTAGGCAATCGCATCCAAAATTGTAGATTTGCAAGAATCTCCACGTCCAATAATACAAGTGATACCGTCCCCAAATATCTGTTCGAAATTTTTTATCCCTCTAAAATGACTAATTTTTAAGAATCTCAACTTTGCCATATTACATTCGTTATATAAACTTTTTGATTCTTGTTATTCGGTTCTCAGCAAATCATTCACAGACACATTTAAGGCCTTTGCTATTTGAATTAGCATTTCTACACTGGGCTGTGTTGTGTTTGTAACCCATTTAGAAATTATGGCAGGATCCTTATCCAACTGTTCCGAGAGCCATTTATTGCTCTTGTTTTTCTCTGCGAGAACGACTTTGATGCGATTCAGTAATTTACGTTCCATATTATATCTCCATTACATGGTTACAAAGATAAGGAGATTCAGAGAATATAATTGACTTGGAGGGTTAAATATTGCAACTCGCAACAAAAAAGTGAGCAAAACATCAATTACAACTACATATTCTTTCTTTATTGGCAGTTTTGTGTCAGGTCCATTTGGTAAACCAATTACTTTTTGTGGGAACTTTACGGTATCAAACTACAAAGAATATTGAATGTATAATTTGATAATCAGAAAGATATAGAACATTATTCGGTTCAAGTGTGGAGCCGATTCGTTTATCTTAACAGAGGCTCTGACAAAGCCCGAAAGTAAATAAACTGAAGCAATCTCCACACCTGTATCGTTGAGTGTAGGGTACACGCAAGCAGATACAGATGAAATGGTGTTGTCGTTTATCCTTACTTTCATGGAAACTGTCAGATTTCTGTTAAAGGACAGTGCGAAAACACTTTCACCTAATATGTACGTTTCGGGTCATTCGACCTAAAACGATGCTAATATAGTAATGTTTTCGCAGATGACAACACCTATGGGGACGGCTCCGGAGCAAAGATAATATGAATGCGTGGTGAGCCAGGCAGTGATATTCAATGTATTAAACGTGAATTTAACATATTTTTGTATAATTAACTCTCAAGTTTGACGGTCTTTGCCTTTGCAGGGCGCCCGCGGCGCTTCGGGGAGACCTTTCTGGATTTGTATTCAGTTCCGCAACCTTCAGGGATGTCAA
>OLYY01000945.1_pt1 | contig 11285 bp, 5 predicted proteins | sample 1673561 | NCBI WGS metagenome assembly OLYY01 (sample SAMEA103958115, study PRJEB25191) | human gut metagenome | biome: human-associated habitat [ENVO:00009003]; feature: intestine environment [ENVO:2100002]; material: feces | place: Germany | collected 2013/2015
CATGGCAGAACTAAAGCAAGCTTTATTTCTGCTCATCTGGCTTAACGAAAACGTTTGTAAAAATGTCACAAACAAAAAGCGTCCTCCCAAAAGATAATCATGAGCCTTGTTGTCGGCTTATGATTTCCTTTTGGGAGGACGATAATTTTATAGACATGTTGACGTGTTACCCGTCAACTTTTATTTCTTTAAGCATTTGCCTTGAGCGCAGCAAGGCTTTCCTTGAGCGCAGCAATCTTTTCCTCAGAGTCGCTTTGCTTCTTGCGCTCCATAGCCACAACAGCTTCGGGAGCGTGGGCCACGAACTTCTCGTTGGCGAGCTTCTTCTTGACACCGGCGAGGAAACCTTCGAGGTGCTTGAGCTGAGCCTCCTGCTTCTCGATCTCGGCAGCCACGTCGATGAGGTCGCCCAGAGGCACGGCAAACTCGTCGGTGCCTACCATGAATGCCGAAGCGGTGGGATCCTTCTCAGCCACAACGTTGATGGCAGAAAGGTTTGCCATCTTGGTGATGACAGAGGTGTAGGCCTCAAAGTCGTTCTTGCCGACAACCTGCAGTGTGAGAGCGTCCTTGTTGGGGATGTTCTTCTGGTTGCGCACGGTGCGCACGCCACTGACGATGAGCTTTACGTTCTCGATGGCGGCAGCCAATGCGTCGTCATCGGCAGAGGGAGCGGCAAGGTCGAGCTGTGCACGCATAATGCTCTCGCCGTCCTTGCGGTCGTAGATGTGCTGCCACAGCTCCTCTGTAATGAACGGCATGAACGGATGCAGCATCTTAAGCAGAGTCTCGAAGAAGGCCAGTGTCTGCTCATAGGTCTTCGTGTCGATGGGTGAACCGTAAGCGGGCTTCACCATCTCCAGGTACCAGCTTGAGAACTCGTCCCAGAACAGCTTGTAGACAGCCATCAGGGCCTCAGAGAGACGATACTTTGAGAACAGGTCGTCAACCTCGGCGTTGGTCTGTTTCAGCTTGGCCTCAAACCATTTTGCTGCTATGGCGCATGCCTCGGGCTGCTCACCGTCGGCTACCTGCCAACCCTTCACCAGACGGAAGGCGTTCCAGATCTTGTTGTTAAAGTTGCGTCCTTGCTCGCAGAGGCTCTCGTCGAAGAGAATGTCGTTGCCTGCGGGAGCAGAGAGCATCATGCCCATGCGCACGCCGTCGGCACCATATTTCTCAATTAGACCGATGGGGTCGGGCGAGTTGCCAAGACTCTTCGACATCTTGCGGCCGAGTTTGTCGCGCACGATACCTGTGAAGTATACGTTGCGGAAGGGCACATCCTTCATATACTCCTCGCCGGCCATAATCATACGGGCCACCCAGAAGAAGATGATGTCGGGACCTGTAACGAGGTCAGAGGTGGGATAATAATATTTTATCTCCTCGTTGCCGGGGTTGTTGATGCCGTCGAACAGAGAGATAGGCCAGAGCCATGATGAGAACCATGTGTCGAGAGCGTCCTCGTCGTGGGTGAGCTGGTCGGCAGTGATGTTCTCGTAACCCTCAATCTTGTGAGCCTCCTCAAGAGCCTCTTCCTTGGTCAGAGCCACAACAAACTTCTCCTCTGCACCTTCGGCTGTGGGCAGGAAGTAGGCCGGTATGCGGTGTCCCCACCAGAGCTGACGTGAGATACACCAGTCCTGAATGTTCTCCAACCAGTTGCGGTAAGTGGTTACATATTTTGTGGGGTGGAACTTGATCTTGCCTTCGAGCACTGGAGGCAGGGCGATGTCGGCGAAGTGTTTCATCGAGAGGAACCACTGCTTGCAGAGACGAGGCTCCACGGCTGTGTCCTGGTTGCGCTCCGAGTAGCCCACCTTGTTGTCATAGTCTTCAATCTTCTCCATCAGGCCAGCAGCCTTCAGGTCTTCAGCAATCTGTTTGCGCACATCCATGCGGTCCATGCCCACATACAGGCCAGCAGCCTCAGAGATGGTGCCGTCGGGGTTGAAGATGTCGATGGTCTCGAGGTTATGTGCCTTTCCAAGGGCGTAGTCGTTGACATCGTGTGCTGGAGTAACCTTCAGACAGCCTGTTCCGAACTCTATGTCCACATAGCGGTCTTCGATCACAGGGATCACGCGGTTCACCAGAGGCACGATAACCTTATGGCCGCGCAGCCACTGGTTCTTCGGGTCCTTGGGGTTGATGCACATGGCGGTGTCGCCCATGATGGTCTCAGGACGTGTTGTGGCTACCACAGCATAGAAGCGTCCGTCAGCATCCTGGTGCAGCACCTCGCCCTCGCAGCCTGTAGGCACAACGGGGTTGGTGTCGGCATCAGCCACATAGTAGCGCAGGTTGAACAGGTGGCTCTTCTCGTCGCGGTAGATCACCTCCTCTGTAGAGAGCACGGTCTGTGCCTTCGGGTCCCAGTTGACCATACGCAAGCCACGGTAGATAAGGCCCTTCTTGTAGAGGTCTACAAACACCTTGAGCACGCTCTCTGAGCGCTTCTCGTCCATGGTGAAGGCTGTGCGGTCCCAATCGCATGAGGCACCCAGACGGCGGAGCTGCTTGAGGATGATGCCTCCGTGCTCGTTGGTCCAATCCCACGCATGCTCAAGAAACTGCTCGCGTGTCAGGTCGCGCTTCTTGATGCCCTGCTCAGCTAAACGGTTCACCACCTTAGCCTCTGTAGCGATTGATGCGTGGTCGGTTCCAGGCACCCAGCATGCGTTCATGCCTTTCATTCGTGCCCGGCGCACGAGGATGTCCTGAATTGTGTTGTTGAGCATGTGTCCCATGTGCAGCACACCCGTCACGCTTGGTGGCCGAATGACCACGGTGTAGGGTTTGCGTCCATCGGGCTTGCTACTGAACATCTTGTTGTCAAGCCAATACTCATACCATTTCGACTCCACTGCTTGTGGGTCGTATTTGCTTGCTAATTCCATACTGTTTATGTATATTTTTTATTTGTTTCTTTCGTTCTATACCTCGTTAACCAACTGTTGCGTTGCTTGTTGGGCATAATCAGCTGCAAAATTAGTAAAAAAAGCGCGGAATTGGCTCATTTTACATTAATAAAAAGAGTTTTTCCTTTATTATTAATGTAAAAAGACGAATAATATGTAGCAAGTGGTGAAAAAACGAAAAAGGCAACTCAGTGGCTGACAATCGTCAGTGCTGTGTTGCCTTTTCGTTGATTACCCTTTCGGGCTTTCCCTCAACCCAGAAGGCGAAAGCCTCACGGCTTAGCCCTGCGTTTGAGTTCAATCAATCTGTGTACCTAAATTTTTGTAACAATCTTAAAACCTAAAAAAACCAAATCCTAATGAAATCCTAAAATTACCAATTTACTAATAACCTAAATCCAAAATCTTTACTTACCTAATAACTAAAAACCTAATGAAATATATCTAACTAAAAACCTATCTTTTTTCTTTCTTTTGTTGTCGTTTCGTTTCAACGACCTGTCATCTGTTTTCAACGGCCTGCTGTCAACATTGTGAAGCTTCGTTCTCTTTTACAAGAAGAACTGTCGTTGTTTCTTTTTGACAATGCAAAGGTAGCATGTTTATCGTTTTCCTCAAAGAATTTGCAAGAAAGTTTTTCGAAAAATCACTAATAAATGATGTAAATCAAGGTTGTGTGTGCGAGCACAACATGTTTTACGACATATTTAACGGCTTTTCACGCTTCATTACATTTCTTTTAAGTTTTGTCGTTTTTGTATCATGTTTTTCATTTCCGTTACACTTGATCGAAACTTGCAAAATAATTTTATTTTTATTCAGCGTTGCATCATTCAGCAAAAATCGTTATATTTGCATAATCTTATGCAGAAATTGCTTTAACGAAGCGATAGAAGCGAGTTTGCGTGTACCAATTTTTTCCACATTATTATAATATAACTGAACTTTCGCATTTAATAAATGGAAAAGTTCAATTCCTTTATAAATAAAAACCACGGGCTGCACTCAACAATTGTTGTATGCAACCCGTGGCGTTTTTTTGTTCCATTAAAAGAACCTTTTCGTTCCATTAAATGAACCCTCTTGTTCTCTGAAATGTACCACATTGTCATCGTACCCCGACCGAGGTACATGCGTACTCCGACCGAGGTACATGCGTACCCCGACCGAGGTACATGTGTACCCCGACCGAGGTACGATGACTTTAAGATACGTTTTCACTCTTCATTCTTCATTTCCAGAAGATTTCTTTTCAAAGGCACGAACTTATATCCCTTGTGTTTAAGAGTCTTGATCATCTGCGGCAGACGCTTATAGAACTTGTCGGTGCGTTGTGGCGACGTGCCGAAATGGACCATGAGCAGGTGGCCGTTGAGAGAGTGGTCACGCTCATAAGCCATGAGGCGCTTCATGATGGTGTCGCTTGAGCGATAGTTCTTCATGTCGGGAGTGGTGTAGTCGGCGTTCGTGCCTGTGCCCGGTGTGAAATTGATGATTTGCAGTCCCATCTGCTTCGCCCATGAGCACACTGTAGAGTTGTAATACTCATAAGGAGGTATGAAGAACGGCGCTTTGTCCTTGGTAATGCCAAACTGTGCCAGCGTGGCGTAGCTCTTCATCATGTCGTCAACAAACTGTTGCTTGGTGACGAGCAGCGAGTCGCGGTTGTTCCATGGGGCATAGAGCAGATGTCCATAGCTGTGACTGCCAACATAATGGCCGTCAGCCACAAGACGACGCACCACGTCGGCATGCAGCTCAAAGAAACGTCCTGTGAAGAAGAAGGCACCCTTGATGTCGTTCTTCTTCAGCGTGGCAATGATGTCGTCGGCACCGTCGGCCCACTCGTCGGCTGTGAACACCAGCGATATGTTCTTCTTTGAAGGGTCACTCTTTATTATTCCACCCTCCTGCTCATACACGTTCTTGTCTTCAGCCAAGCCCGTCTGCTCCCGTCCCTCAGCCTCGTATGTAGAGAACGGGAAGGTGAGCGCCGCCGTGCCGTCCATGGTCGGCTCGTTGGTGCTGTAGTCGCTCATGTTGTCATGGAACACCACGTCGTCAGGCTGGAACAGCTCATAGTTGTGTGCCTCTGCTGCCCGTGCTCCTGTTGTCAGGCTCACGCCCCGTAGCGAACCGAAGATTGTAGCGTAGACCGGTCCGTCGACCAGACCGCCGGTCGTCGTGCCTTTGTTCAGGTACACATAGCCCGAGTGGGGTTGGGTGGGGTAGGTGCCGCCCATAGGCAGCTCCACGATCATGCTTGTGCCCCACGGGTTGCAGCCGAGGAGCCAGTCGCGCAACGCGCCTTCCATCTCCTCGTATGTGCGGTCGCCCGTGAGCTGTCTGTAGAGGATACACTGTGTGAGCATTGCTGTCGTCAGGTTGTTTGAGCACCACACGCCCGGTACGCCCCAGAGGAACGGGTGGTTACGTCCGCGCTCGTATGTGCGTTCTATGCCTGTGCGCAGGTTACGCACAAACTCGTCCTTCAGGCGCTTGTTGTCGGTGAGCTTGGCCACCTGATAGTGGCCCATGTTCATGAACGGATACCATTGATAATGGCGTGCGCTGTCGGCACCCATCCATGGTGTGAACGGCTCCCGTCGCCCATACTCTACAGCCTGTGAGAGATAGCTCTTGTCGCCGGTCTGGCGATACAGTTCCATGGCCCCCAGCTCCATGTCGTCCACCCAGTTGTCCTCCTCATAGATGTAAGGCGACACCACCGACACCGTCTGTGCGTTGCCCGGCTTGTCCACGCCCACCTGATAGGCGTCCTTCGCCTTGGCCCCGATTTTTGCTGCAAACTCGGGGTAGAAGGGCTTGAGAATTTGTGAGCCGAGCGCGAAATCGCTCGCAAACTTGCCCGCTGTGCTTGCTGCTCCCATCGTGGCGTTCATGTATTTGCCACGTTGTTGAGGCTTGCCGTCAACAAAATAGACCGGTCGGTCAGCGTTCTTGCCCCATCCATAGTCGGCAGGGTCATAGTTGGGCAGCTTCATGGCCACATGGTCACGGTCGTCAGCAATCTGGTTATACAGCTCACCCCTCTCCGGGTTCATGCGGTCGAGCCATTGCAGTCCCCAGTAGATCTCGTCCACGATGTCAGGAATGTCGTTGCTGCCCGGTGTTCCGTCAGCCTTATAGTGGTCAGCAAAGGCTGAGGGGTTCTGCATGTAGGCAAACATCATCTGGTAGATGGCGTTTGCCGACGTGGTGGTATATTGCAGCAGGTCGGCGGCGTCGTGCCATCCACCCCTCACGTCGAGGTGCTGTCCTTCCTTTGTGGGATGGTTCTTTATAATGCCGTCCTTCTGGTGACAAAAGTCTTTTATGTATGGGTTCCATCCGCACCTCTGCTGTCGCATGTAGCGCAAGGTGAAATCGGCGGTGCCGTGATAGACCTGTCCGTTTATCGGGAACACGTCGGAGCGGCAGTTGCCTACCTTAATATAATAGGTGCCTTGCAGGTCGAGCGTGCTGAAGCACAGACGAAACGTGGCCTTCATGTTGCCGAGCGGTCCCGTGGCTCTGACGTTGTCAGAAGAGAGCACAACCTTGTCGGTGAAAGCATCTCTTATCTCGAACGTCTTCACCTCGGGCGTGTCCTCACACATCATCACAGCCACCTTCGTGGCTTTCGGCAGGTAGCCCAGCTGGTTTATGCGTATCCACTCGCCAGACTGAGCGTTAGCCACGGCAGAGAGAGCAAGGGTCAGCGTGGCCACTGCGTGTTTGAGCTTGTTTGTCATAACGGTCTTGTTGTATTGTTAGGAAAATAGAAAGTTTAGGAGAATAGATTAATCTTATGGTGTTTTATCTCACCCACACGGTGTAATCGGCTTTTCGTGGCTTTGCCTGTGCAGGCTCGTTAAGCGCATAGCCGAGCGCCACATGGCCAATGCCCTCATAATCGCCTGTGATGCCCCATTGTGCGAGGAGCTGCTTGCCCTCTTCCGAAGCGAACACCTCGCGTGCGCGGTGTATCCAGCAGCTGCCCAGTCCCACGGCATGAGCGGCGTTCATGAGGTTGCCCATCACGAGGCTGCCGTCATAAAGATATGTGGGACGGCTGCGGTCGGCAAGCACGAGCAAGATTACGGGTGCGCCGTAGAAGGGGTCAGATGTTACGCCCATGACCTCGGCGTTAAGCTGTGACAGACGGTCGCGCACCGCCTTGTTGGTTATCACCACGATGCGTGGCGACTGCATTCCTCTGCCTGTCGGCGCATATTCGCCAGCTTTCACCACCTCACTTATAAGTTGGTCTGTAGGCATGCGTGACGGGTCAAACGCCCTCACGCTGCGGCGTGTCTCAAGCACGTTAAGAGTTTCGTTCATATTGTTTGCTTTTTTTGTTTATCTCTCGCGAAATTACAAATAAATCTGTAATTCGGCAAGAAAATCTTGCCAGAATGCTTTATTCTGTGTATCTTTGCAAAAGCATTTGGTTCTCCACGCATCGTTGTGGTGCGGAGGAGCTAAGATGGGAATGCAGTGAGAGTCTGCAACTATACCCGTAGCTGTGTGTCCTTTGTATGAGGATAACCGATAGTGTCACTGGACGCAAGACCGTTTCGGACAGGTCTTGCTGAATGTCTGGGAAGACCGTGTTATCTTAAGGACGAAGTCAGAAGACCTGCCACTGCTGTAACGACAACCATGGTGTCTGCGGGATTACGGACACAGAAATCATAAGACATGACATTATTGAGAAGAAACTGCCTGATGACGTGCCTTGTCATCAACCTGCTTGTATGTGCCGTGACGGCCAATGCACAGATCATGCGACAGCATGCCGACTCTACATACCACATCAAAGAGGTGGTGGTGAAGGGCAAGCGTGAGACCACGCCGCAACAGGTCATCTCACGGGCACAGATAGAAGCGCTGCCGTCAAGCTCGGTGGCTGACGCTTTGAAATATCTTGCTGGTGTGCAGATAAAAGACTATGGCGGACTGGGCGGTCAGAAGACCATAAACGTCAGGTCGCTCGGCTCGCAGCATGTGGGCGTATATCTCGATGGCGTGCGCATAACCAATGCGCAGAACGGCACCGTGGATCTCGGCAAGTATTCGTTGACAACCCTGGAGAGCGTGTCGCTCTTCAACGCCAACAAGACGGAGATGCTCATGATGGCCACCGAATATGCTTCGGCATCGACGGTGTATCTGCGCACGCACAGGCCCGACTCTACGTCGCTCACCGCCTCTTACCAGAACGGGTCGTTCGGCACGCACAAGCTGGCGGCAACATGCAGCTACAAGGACTGGGGCTTTATTGACGCCGCCTACACACGCACCAAGGGCAACTATCCCTTCTCCTACCACACGCAATATGAGGACACGACAGGCACGCGGCGCAACTCGGACATAACGATGTTCCGCATCGAAGGTTGCGCCTTCTGGAAGGGCTTGCAGTGGCATACCTATTATTTCAACTCTGTGCGCGGACTGCCGGGCGGAATAGTGCGGCGCCTGTCTGACACCTACACCGATGTGGGACGTGAGTGGGACCGCAACTTCTTCTCACAGCTCACCTACCGCGAAGAGTTTGGACGTCTCGGCTTGAGAGGCATCGTGAAATATGCCAACGACTACCTCCACTATCGCTCCGATTATCCTGAAAACATATCGGTGCACAGCAACAACAGGTATCACCAACAAGACGTTTATGGTGCGGCGGCGGCCTCTTTGCGCCTGGGACGCTTCGGGCTGTCGGCATCGACAGACCTCAGATGGTCGGATCTGACAACCGATGTGAAGAATTTTCATTATGTCTACCGCATGGACAGTAAGACATCGCTGTCGGCGTTTTACAGCCATAACGGACTGAACGTCAACCTCAGCGGTCTCTACACCCACGTCAGCGACCACACCTACGGCACGACGAAGCCCCTGAGCAAGATGACATGGAACGCCTTGGCTTCTTACACTACTGGTCCCTGGACGCTGCGCACGTTCTATAAGAGCGTGTTTCGCGCACCGACGCTTAATGACCTCTACTACACGTTGGTGGGAAACCGTAACCTGAAGCCAGAGTATACGAAGCAGTTTGATGTGGGCGTGGTCTACAAGACCAACTGTCTCGACCTGCAAGCCGACTTCTATTATAACCATGTGGAGGACCGCATTGTGTGTCTGCCGCTGAAGGGGTCCTACCAATGGACCATGCTCAACTATGGCTACACGCGCTGCATGGGTGTGGACGTGACGATGAACGCCCACTATAAGGCCCACTCGCTCCTGCTTACAGGCACGTTCCAAGACGACCGCAACAGGACGAACCCGAAGGAGGATGCTTATAACGACTACATTGCCTATAGTCCGAAATGGTCATTCACCGCCGTCTATTCGTTCCTCTACAAGGGTTGGACAGCTTCGTTGAGCCACATGTTTGTGGACAAGCGCTACTGGACGGCAGAGAACGCCATCGATGACCCGCTGAAGGCATACAACTGTACCGACGTGAAGGTGGGCTACAACTTTCTTCGCCATTACACCGTTGAGGCCGAGTGTCAAGACCTCTTCGACGTGAGATATGAGATGATTCAGCGATGGCCCATGCCCGGCAGACGATTTGCGGTGACGTTCAAATATAAAATGTAGCAACCCTCAAAAAAGAGGAGAGCAAGCCCAAGAAGGGATAACAGATTCTTAAAGCGGAGAAAACAGATTTTTTAAGCGGAGAAAACAGATTTTTAAAGTGGAGATAATGTTTCTCAAAGCAGGGATAATGTTTTTCAAAGCAGAGATAATGTTTTTCAAAGCAGAGATAATGTTTTTCAAAGCAGGGACAACAAACAATAAAAGCAGAGATAACGATATGATAAAAAAGCTCTTATATATTATTATGGTGGCGCTGCTCGCCTCATGTGGCAGCGACGACCCAAGCCCTTCACCTGGAGGAAAGCCTGACGAGCCGGGAGGAGAGACGAAGCCAACATTGCTTGGTGAGAACCTCATTGTCATGAGGGCAACTGGCAATCGGACAACGGGCAGCTGTCGTTCTATGACGGCACAACGGGCGTGATGACCAACAAATGGTTCCGCAAGGTGAACGGCTCAAAGATTGGTGACACGCCAAACGACATCTTGCATGTCAACGACACGCTGATAGCCATCACCGTCAACTGGTCCAACATCATACAGTATATCCACCCCGACGGCACGGCTTGCGGTGCAACGGAAAACGTGCCCAACAACCGCCGCATGTGTAGCGACGGGAGGTATCTCTATGTCACGTCTTACGCCCACAAGTGTGGCTCACAGACTTTCACCCGTGGATATGTGGCGAAGATAGACCTCAAGACCAAGGATGTGCTCAAGCAAGCCCTTCAGGACTTCGACGGCACCCTCATCGTGGTAAGCCACGACCGCGACTTCCTCGACGGCCTTGTAAGCAAAGTATACGAATTCGGTCATGGCCGCGTTCGCGAACACCTCTGCGGCATCTACGAATTCCTCGAGACAAAGAAGATGGAAAGTCTGCAGGAGCTGGAAAAGAAATAATTAGTGACATAGACAACGTGAAAGACTCTTTCTATATAATAAATCCGGAATTGACAAAGGACCTGTTTCGACAATTAGCCTTCATGACATGGCATGGCGATCTTACATTATTTTCTTTTCCTCCTTCTCACCCTATAGCCCGACCACAGGCACCATAGGGAGAGGATGCCCATCACGAAGATGAATACGTATGTGGCGATGCTGCCGATGAATATTCTGCCGCTATGCACCTCAAGAGCGACATTCCAGAGCGACATCGGCAGGTGGGCTAAAGCTGAGGGCTGGGGAATCACCGACGTGCCGTCGTAATAATCCGCTATGACAGGAGCGCAGAAATGCTGACTCATGCCGGCTATCGCCTTCTTGCCGAATGGCGGACCGGCTTCTGCCGGAGCCGGCTCATGAGTGAAATAGTCTGTTGCCTTGGCGTGCTGCCTGTCCCATACATACAGTCCGCTGAAGGATCCGCAATACCAGTTTCCATCCTTATCCTTCTGCAACACGTTCAGTCCCATCACGCTCACCGGCGGAGCGGCGCTGATTTTAGTCGCCGCCCGACGCTTGATATCCAGCGAATAGAAACCGTCTGACGCAGACAAGAGCCAATCGCCGCAAGCCTCATCAAAACGCACCATGCGCAGCTTGTCGTTCCAGGGATTCCGACTCTTGAGCGCCGTTCCGGGGATAGCAGGAATTTTGTTCTGTACCAGAGCTATCATCACCGGCGGACGCAGACACCATCCTGTCAGCGCCACCAAGAGAGTGACTACGATGGTATACCGCCCCACCCTGTCGTGTATCTGAAACGACGCCTTCAGCAAAGCCTTGCGTTTCGGCCTCAACCAG
>OLYY01000962.1_pt1 | contig 11189 bp, 10 predicted proteins | sample 1673561 | NCBI WGS metagenome assembly OLYY01 (sample SAMEA103958115, study PRJEB25191) | human gut metagenome | biome: human-associated habitat [ENVO:00009003]; feature: intestine environment [ENVO:2100002]; material: feces | place: Germany | collected 2013/2015
CCACCGGCTGAGCCGGTGGCTTGAGTAAGCCCTAGAAGGGCTCCTTACTAGCAAAGCCCCTGCAAGGGGCCACGAGCAAGCATCTTTCATCTGCATTACCTGCCCTACCGCTCTAACGAGCTATGTTGCAAAGTGCATACCCTGCGCAGAGATTGCCATGGCCAGAATAATGTTGGCTTTGGCTTCGCCCGCGTGGAGCGTGGAGTTGAACAATCGCCACTCGATTGTACCGTGATAGAATACAGAATGCATATTGCAAGCCTTATGTTGAGCTCAACATAAGGCTTGTTATGGCAAGAAAGCGATTATGTATCCCCCGTCCCAAACTTTAATTGTACAGCGACAAAAATTATAAAAACAGTCTGTTTTTCTCTACATAATAACTATATAATTTGAGTATTCCAGATATGATGGAGGTTGTTATTGTGGATGATGGAAATCGACTGACCGTGTATGAACTTGTGGAAAGAGTTATCCCTTGCATCATTGCAAAGCACTATAGCGAAAACTATATTCAAGGCTTTCGTTCGACGTTTAGGAACCTGTTAGCGTACTGCAATAAAAATGAAAAGAAATATTTTACAGCGGAATTGGCTCAGCAGTTCATGCTGGATTGCTACGGTGTGCAGCCGGGAACAGTAGAACGGCGATGCTCACGAGTTCACCGTGCAATGGATTTGTTGTCAGACTACCAACATTTCAACGCGGTTATGCTTCGGCGGAGGTTGAATCGAGAGTTCCCTGCAGGACTGCAAGAAGGTGCGGTCAACTACTTGCAAAAGCTATCTCTCCACGGACGCAGGGAGAATACGCTGCGCAGCCACAGAAATGTTCTTCTTCGCTTTACAGATTATTTGTTCAGCGTTGGAGTCACGGATTACAAATTACTTTCAGCAGATATTGTAAATCGATACGTCAAAGTTGTTTCGTGCAATTACAGCAATTCGGTTGTAAGGCTCCATTACAGTATCCTTTTACGCTTTTTTCAGTACCTTGCGCATAGCGGCTACAAGGAAACAGATTTGTCTTTGAAAATGATGCCAATTGTAAAAGTATCCGCTTCCGCGCGAATTCCTACAACATTAGATCTTAGCCAAATCGAAAGTATCCTTGCATCTGTTGACCGTGAAAGTCCACAAGGGAAACGCGATTATGCAGTTTTAATGATTGCAGTAAAACTCGGCATTAGAACCAGCGATATACGTAATCTTCGCCCTGCCAATTTTAATTGGGAACAGCATTTGGTGTCTTTCACCCAAGTCAAAACAGGAGAGCCGATAACTTTACCACTTCCCACAGATGTTGGATGGGCTGTAATAGACTATCTGAAAAATGGAAGGCCTGTAAGCGATGCCCCGGAAATTTTTCTCCGCGCAGTCGCTCCATACGTCTCTCTGCAAAATTTTGACAACATTCTTATTAAGCATATGCGAAAAGCGGGCATTCCTTTGGATTCAATAAAGCACCACGGGCTTCACTCGCTTCGACACAGCCTCGCAACACATATGTTAGATGAAGGAATCCCCATTACCTCGATTCAGGGTGTATTAGGACACATAAATGCCGATTCTACTCAAAAATATATTGGTGTAAATGTACGTCAGCTTCGCAGCTGCGCATTGGAGGTGACTGATTAGTGTTTGAGGAAAAACTTCTTGAACCCCATTTTACCAGTGTGCTTGCACCATATATGCTGGATGTTGTGGAGCAAAAACGTGCCCTTGGCAATAAATACAACGCCGGTGTTGAGGCACTCAGTGCATTCGATGACTTTTGCAATGAGCAACAATTGCGTATACCTGCCATTTCGAAAGAACTGCTGCAAAAGTGGGAGAAAAAGAGACCTCACGAAAACGAAACCACGCAATGTTTTCGGATTTCGTATGTGCGAATTCTTTGTAAGTATTTGCACAGCAATGGCTATGATGCTCCATGTGCATTCCACCCTGCGCCTCATGTAAATAAATGTTTCGTTCCCCACATTTTTACGAAAGACGAAATCGAGAGATTGTTTTCTGCGGTAGATTGTACCAAAGAATCTTCAGAATCTCCACTACGACATTTAGTTATGCCGGTTCTGTTTCGCCTGCTTTATACATGTGGGCTGCGCGTGTCAGAGGCTCTGCACCTTAAGGTTGCAGATGTTGATTTGGATGCTGGAGTTTTAGCCATATACGGTGCAAAAGGAGACAAAGAACGGCTGGTAGGAATTTCGGACTCAATGCTTGCATACATGAAATCCTACCGCAGTAATCCATTAGTGACAAATGCAAAAAGTATTTACTTTTTCCCTGCTCCTGATGGCGGATTCTATGATACAAGTACAATTTACGATATTTTTCGAAAATGCTTATTTGATGCCGGGATTCCACACCGAGGTCGAGGAAAAGGGCCTCGTCTCCATGATCTCAGGCATTCCTTTGCGGTCCACATTCTAAACAAATGGAGTTCCGAAGGAAAAGACATATATACCTGTTTGCCGATTCTCCGCACTGCTCTTGGGCATGACCGAATTACAACAACCGAAAAATACTTGAGGCTTGTCCCGGAAGCCTACATGGAAGTCACCGAACCATTCAATGACCGATTCCATACCATTACAGAGGTACTTTGCAATGAGGAATAGATGCAGCTACGCCGGTTTAGTCTCCGCATACTTTAGCGTGTATCTGGCAGGAACTAAAAATGTCAGTACAAATACAATTTACTCTTACCGGGACACCTTTGTTATTTTTCATGGCTACCTTGAAAAGTATTGTGGCTTTAAATTAGAGAAAATGCTTTTTAACGACCTTTCCCGCGAACTGATTCTTGAATTTCTACAATATCTTGAAACTGAACGCAAATACAGTATATCTTCTCGAAACCAACGACTTGCTGCGCTGAAGTCATTTGCAAAATATGTACAAATTGAATGCCCGGATGAAATGATTCTGTGTCAGCGCATTCTTTCAATTGACAGCAAAAAAGCAGCAAAGCCGACGGTTCAATATTTGAGTATCCAGCAAACCGATATTCTAATGGAACAGCCTGATATTTCCACGCCAAAAGGTCGCAGAGACTTGGCGATGATTCTTCTCCTTTACGATTCAGCTGCACGAGTGCAGGAACTTTGCGATTTAAGAATCTGCGATATCCGAATAGATTCACTACCGGTTGTACATTTATTAGGGAAGGGGCGAAAAAGTCGAGATGTTCCGCTTACCAAACCGTGTGCACAGGTATTGCGCCAATACATTTGTGAGAACCATCTTGATATACCAGAACGCCGCAATGACCAGCTGTTTACAAATCCGCAAGGGAAAAAGTTGACTCGCAGCGGTGTTTCCTACGTGCTAGCAAAATATATCCACAAAGCAAATACTGCGGTGGATTCATTTTTTCCGCAGATTACACCGCATTGTCTCCGGCATTCTAAAGCAATGCATCTTGTTGAGGCAGGCAAAAATCTCATTTATATTCGTGACTTTTTAGGGCACGAATCTATTGAGACAACACAGGTTTACGCAAAAGCTAATCCCGAAGCCCGGCGCAAGGCATTAGAAACAATGGACACGAGGATGAATACGCCTGCCATGCCGGATTGGAACGACGACCCTGACTTAAAGGCGTTTTTAAAGACCTTGTAGAAAATTATGCTGAGATTTCTGGTGAACAGTCTCGAAGTAACGTCTGTTCTAAAAGATTCTCAGCATAACTTTTTTCTGCGCATAACAAGCCCTGTACCGTGACGAATGGTAGTGATAATCACTCCCATCCCTCCCTTGATACCAGCGGTCTTTCAGTTGATCCATACTTGCACCGCTGGGCAGCTTGCGGATTTCTTCCAGAATCGGCTCATCCACCGCCTGACAGTAACTGTCGATGCGGGCAGGGTTGACTTTAAGTGCTGCAAACAAAATATCCTCTTTGGAATACATGATGGACAGCACATTTTTAAGACTCTGCGGTGTATGTTTACTGGCATCCACATGGACGTGCATTCCGCAGCTGTCGTTTACGATGCCGCCTGCACGGCGCAGTGCGCGGACAACCTCCTGCAGCTTTTCCATCTCGCTGTATTCAAGTTTGGGGGAGTTCAGTTCGACCTTGTAGGTCTCCCCAATAAGAACAGACCGCCTGCGGCATTCGGGATGGATACTGCTGTCCCGAACGATTTTCCACTCTTTGCCGTCCAAATCTTTGACCTTGTAGGCATCGTAGCCACCACCGGAATGCTCGGCGCGGGTGCCAAATAAGTCGGCCAGCGTTTGGGCTGCCGTGGCGCGGTTTATCCCGGTCAGTTCAATTTCACAGCCAAAATACTGGTCACGGAAATCAAGGGGCAAGCGCCTCACCCCGCAGTTCCGCGTCCATCTTGGCAATGCGCCGCCCGATGGCTTCCACCACATGGACCGTCACGCCGTTGCCTGCCTGCTTGTAGGCTTGATTATCGCTTTGAATGGCAAGCACCGTGTCGATGCGGTCATCTGCCCAACCCTGCAGCCGCAGACATTCGCGCGGTGTCAGGCGGCGGATGCGCCCCTCACATAGAACACCGGAGGATTCCCCGCGATGCGTTCGGATACCGTTGCCGACTCTGGCGTTTACACACCGCGCGACCTCTGTGATTTTTGGGTCAGGGTTTAAGTCAATAAAGTTCAGCGTGCCCTGTCGGCAGCCGGTGGTGAGGGTGTGGGCAATTTGCTTGCCCACCCGTCCGCGCCGACTGTTGACTGTGGCGTAGCTCAGGTCGATGCTGTCACCGACCTGTGCCATCTGGTAGCCGGTTTTTGTGGCGCACTTGATCGGCACTCCCACCTCATACAGCCCGGTTTTGCCACCGAAGCCACCCGGATTGGCAGCCAGCGTACAGCTTAATCCTTCGGGGGAGTAGACGCGCTCCCCTTGGTGGCCGCCGTGGGTTTGAATAAGAGAACTTCCTGCTGTTTCGGTGAAAGGAAATACTTTTCCTCTACATCGCTCATCAAGATATCCGACAATGTACACGCGGTTTCTTGACTGGGGAACGCCGAAATCTTTGCTGTTAAGACATTGCCATTCCACACCATACCCCAGTCGGTCCAGCGTGTTGAGGATTGTCGCGTAGGTCTCGCCCCGTGAATGGCTAAGCAGACCGGGTACATTTTCCAAGATGAGATACGCAGGGTGTCGGGCCTCAACCAGTCGGGCAATTTCAAAGAACAAAGTTCCTCTGGGGTCGCTAAAGCCCCTTCTTGCCCCGGCCACGCTGAAGGTCTGGTTATCCTGAATTTCGGGATAACCAGACTTATCCCGAAAAAAACAAGAATCCCGAAGTCTAACCGGGAACCCTTGCAGCACAAGGATTTCTGCAGAAAAACTTCGGGATAATATTTTCACTTGTATTGTTGTTTGCCTCTTAATTTAAGCATCATCTCCTCGTCATCTGTATTCCAGAGTGCGTCCGGAATCGTATCGTTTAGCTTGTTTGCTGCTTGCTGAATGGCTTTCCGTTTCATTTCTGTATCGGCATGGGCATAAATTTTTGTTGTTTCAATCTGCGCATGGCCAAGAAATTCGGATACCATAGCCAAGGGAATGCCATCTTGGTACAGATGCATTGCCCGTGTATGCCGCAGCATATGGGGATGTACCCGCGCTGGGATGGATGTACAGGCTTGCCGTGCAGATTCTCCGTACTTCTTTACAAATGCCGTAACCGTGTCAGGCGACATCGGTCTTTGAGGGCCGCCATAAGCGTAGAACACATAATCGTCTCGTTTTCTGTTGTCTGCTGGATGAAATTTCTTCAGGTAACTACGAAGATGCTCTGCTGTTTTCGGTAAAATAGGGACAACCCTCGTCTTGTTTCCCTTACCTGTGAGATAAACACAAGGCGAAGTCCTGTGCAGCACTAAATCCTGTATCCTTAAATCCAGCATTTCCTGACACCGTGCAGCTGTATCGTACATTAAAACCAGAAACACCATATTCCGGAACCCTGTGCGTTTTTGGCAGTTTGGCTGTGAGAGAAAGGCAGAGAGTCCTTCTTTCGTAAGATAACCCACCAAAGCAGGTGCTGGCTTGCGGTACCGAATTTTCTCTACGTCGGCCTGTATTGAGATTACACGCAGATCAATAATGCCGCCATATCGCACAAAAGAGCGTATCGCAGCAAGCCTTTGCAGCTGTGTTTGCCTGTTGCAGTTCCGAACTTTCTCCAGCCAGTCCATAAATTCCTGTATGTTTTGGCGGGTGAAGTGGCTCCAATTCGCTCGCTGTCTGGGAATAGCTTTTGCAGTCTCAAGAAAAGTAAAAAACAGATTCAGAGCATCCTCATAGGATTTTACCGTATTAGAACTGCAGCTTCGGTTTTTCACAAGATAAACATTCAGGAATGAACTTACAACTGCAAAGAACTGAGCATCCTTAACCTTCATCATGCACCTCCGGAAGCAATTTTTCCCATGCAGTACGGTCTACTGTTCCAACACGCTCATAAAAATCAGGAACCATGTGGACATAGTAAAGCGTATCTTCATAACGGGCGTGTCCCATGTATGCGGAGAGAAACGGCAGCATTGCATCAATATCACGGCCTTCTCGCATCCAACGACAGATACATTCCGTTGCAAAAGTATGTCTGAAATCGTAAACCCTAGGTTTAGGTCCCTCAAACGCAGTAATTCCGGCCATACTGAAGCATCTCCAAAACATTTCTTCTGTCCAACGCTTCGTATACGGCCCCTCCCCATCGTATCTCGGAAAAAAGTAATCGCTGTCCGGGTAAATTTCTGAAATCAGGGTGGAATAGCTTCTCATAATCTGAAGCAAATCATCTGCAACCGCAACGACACGGTCCTTGTGCCCTTTGGATTCCACAACGTAGACAGCACCGCGAACCAAGTCCACATTTTCCTTCTTGAGAAGTCTCGCTTCTGCGGGCCGCAATCCGCAGCAATACAGCAATCTGTAAAATACCGGGATAACAAGATGTCTGGCTGGAGCTTTCTCGTGAGGCCGAAAGCTGTCAGCACCGTGGAAGAACGCTTTTATCTCCGCTTCATTGAAGATATGTGGAACATACCTAGGGCCTTTGCTGGTCATGGATATGGGAATCATATATGCTTCTGTTCCAACAGCCCGAAGGTACTTTGCAAACTCCCGTATGACCATAATGCGATTTCGGTGGCCTGCTGTGTTTTCCGTATCTCGTTTCTCCAGCCACGCAAGAGCAAGCTCACGATCCAAGGAATCTTTTTCGGGAAATCTCTCTGCACAGAAATTGTCAAACTTCCATAGAATACGGCAGCTTTCATCGTAAGGAAAGCCGAGACTGTTCTTGTAGTCTACAAAGCTGCGAATCTGTTCTGCAAAGCTGCTTTTCAAAGGATATCGCATCATAACAAAGCCTCCTGCGCAATGGGGATTGCAGAAATAGTACCTGCGCACACTTTTAATTTCTCTAAGGATGACGCGGTATATTGGCGCAAAGACATAGACGATGTATGCCCCAGAATATTGCAGATTAAGGGTGCGGGAATATCTGCTTCCAGTAGCTGTCTCCCCATTCCCCGTCGGAAAGCATGAGGGCCATTCATCCTTCTACTCTTTCCCAGTGCGATACGAGCATATTTTGCAATCACAGTCCACATACTTCTGAGCTTGGTATAAGGACGCTGTGTCCGTAAAAACACATACTCGGAATCGCATTTTGGCCGAGCATTGAGAATGTAATCAGCAATCGCATTCCCAGTTGTCGTATCGAGCGGTAAAGATACAGGAATATTCGTTTTTTCTTGTACAAGGCGTAATTCGCAGGCATCCCAGTCAATGCTGTTGAACTTCAAATTCACAATGTCGCACCCTCGCAGGCCCGTTGTATACGCAAGCATAATCATTGCATAATCTCGCATCCCCATTGTGCTGCTGCGATTTATTGCAGAGAAAATCTTTTGGGCATCTTCGTGAGTGTATCCTACATAAACACGCCGACGTTTTGCAGCAGAGAACACCAGTGCTGGCGAAATATCGAGAAGCTCAGGATGCTTTTCAGCCATGAATCGCGCAAAGGATCGCATACTTCCGGTCAAATTAAATATACCGCAAGGAAAAGTTTCTGAAATCTTTGCCAGACACCTGGTGACATCCGCCAGGGTAATCTCAGCATAGCGGTATATTCCCAAAATGCCCATAGTACGGAAAAATGTCCGAACCGATGAAAGATAAAACTGGCGGGTGCCTTCTTTCAAATAGTTTTCATTGTCCATGTACAGTTGGTATTGCGAGAGCAGATTTTCAAACTCTGGCGGAGCGCAGGCAAAATTATATTTTCTTAACTTCCGCTGAGATACCCGCCCTGTCGAGAGGCATTCCTCGATCCAGCGGGCAGCTTTGCGCATCGTTTGAAAAGATGCTTTTGGGATTGTTCCGTTCGCATAATTTTCTTTTGCTTTATTTACGAAAAGAGCAAGCGTTTCTGGAGAATAGAACTCCTCACCGCGAGAAGCAAAAAAATTCAAGATGGGTCCAAATCCGCAATAGATATAATTTGTTTTTGTCTTATCGGATAACTCCAACTGTATGACCGCATCTCTGGTTCTGCAGATAATGTCTATTACCTTCATAGAATTGCTTGGACTGTGTGGTGCGTTTTGAAATAATGGATTGTGTTCCGCCTCCCAAGACCGCAGGGGCTCACCCTGAATTTTTCCATGTTTCGCCATTTGGTCAAGATAAACAGCGGCACGCCGGGTTAAGACCCACTGGTAATGCGGTAATGCTCCGGATTCCATCCTCGCTCGTTCCTGCCAAACAAAATCTTGAACCGTTTCCTTGAAGTATATTGTTTGACCGTTGTCCAAACAATGCTGCACGATCCGTCGAGTCCCATACCGCTCAAATTCCCGTACTGTTTTAGCCTTGAGTCCGCGCACACTTAAGGCATCTAATACACGCGCAGAAAGGACTGTGATTTCAATTTTGTTCACATCAATACACCTCACAATGTTGATTCGGATTTTCATCCGTAGCAACATTATATCAGGTGCCATCTTCAAAATATTATTCCGAAGTTTTTATGCAGAAATCCTTGCGCTGCAAGGATTCCCGGCTGGGCTTCGGGATTCCTATTTTATTCGGGATAAGTCTGGCAAGGAAATCCGCCGCAGAGTAACTGGAAATCGGGCATGGCGCTGGGGTCGGCTTTTCGGGCATCTTCAATGAACCACTCTCCCTTCGTGTCAAACAGGGCGTTGTAACTACGGTTGGCGTATTTGTCGATTTCGCAGTGTCCTACGCATGTAAAGCCCCCGGCACGGGCCAGACCTTCGCGGAAACCGCCGATGCCGGAGAACATATCTACGAACTTGATCAAGGGCACAACTCCCTATGGGGATGTTTGCCGAACCTGCAAATGTGCTTAATAGGCGCCCCTCATCAAAAACAAAAGCAGCCCGTCACAGGCTGCACCAAACAAGATTTTTTACCGTTCATAATGTATAAACCTCCTTTTGCCTTCTACTTTTCTACCTATTATTAAAACGTTGGAATCACCCCCTACAGTGAATTCAGGAAATCGCGCGCAGAGTCTGGTATAGCATTCGCTGGCGGTGGGCTTGGAACAGCGTTGGTTATGTTGACTGCCTGCAATTCCTCCCGCACAACCTTGCGGATGCTTTTCTCCAGCCTATCCGTCTGTTCTGCCGCAAGGATACTCTGCACCAGAAACTCTTTGCGTTTGGCTGACGGCACTTGCTGCAGCAACGCCCACGCGCGGCGGTGTTGCGGTTCGTTAAGGTTCGGGCGGAAAACATATTGCGGTCGTTTCATACCTCGCTTTTACGGCGCGACACGGCGGCCAACGCACGCTCAAATCCGACCGCGTTCACCTTGTCGTCCAGCAGGAAAATCGTCTTACAAAGGCCGTCTTTGGGACTTAGGTGGCGGCTCACCACCGATGCGCCACCGCCCAGCAACACGGCGGGGATGGCGTGCAAATCGAATCCCGCTTCCATCGTGGCAGACAGCAGATACTCTGTGTACTTGCGACCTTGTTTGTTCACAATGTCGCGCACCGTATCGCTGACCGTGCAGGGCTGGCCTGCCAGCATATTTTCGATTTGCGCATCCGTGAGCGACAGCCCTGTTTCCCGGCGCACCTGTTCCCGAATGTCATCCACGCAGCGGATCATGCCGAGTTCCTGACTGTGCGCGGTGTCAGCCGCAGAGATGGCGTTGTCGATGCGCATAAGGTCCACCGTCCAGCCGCCAAGATCCATGAGGAGCATGGAGGGTTCGTCCTGCAACAAACCAGTTTCGGTCATAAGGGCGGCGTAGCCCTGCGGAAAAATGGCAACTTCTTCGATGGTGATGCTGTACTCCACGCCCTCGAAGCGGAAATTCACAGGTTGCTTGCTTCGCAGCAGATAATCTTTGAACTTGGGTTTGTCGCGTCCGAAACTGGTCAGCGGCAGACCCGCCGCAATTCGCACCGAGCATTCGGGAGGCAAACCGCGTTGCTGAATCTCCTTTGCGATAGCTGCCAGTGTCAGCAGGTAGTAGTTGTCGTTTACGGTCTTGTCCCGCTGGATAGGCTGCCGCCCGGAGCCACAAACAAAAAAGCACCCGCCAAACTCTAAGAGTCCTTGGCGGGTGTAGGGTTCGTGTTCTCCGTAGCTTGTCAGTCCTGCCGGGAACGAGCAGTGGGCTGTTTTGATGGCGTAGTAGCCGTGGTCGATGCCGATAATGATGCTCATGGGAAATACCTCCATTTTTTGTATTATACAATCTATAATAAACGGTTGCCTTTTGGGGCTTCCGGAATTTTTGCATGAAAAAAGCGGTTCATTGGTATTGTACCAACAAACCGCCATTAAGGATTTGGAGAGCTTATTTTGACAGTCCTCTCCCCTTCTGATATAATTTACTCTTGATTGTCGCCTCCAAATTATGAGGGAGGTGAACGCTTGAGTTTTCAGGAAATAATTTTGCTGCTTACTTTTATTGGCAGCTGCATATATGCCACCGTTTCTCTTACACTAAAAGTTCTTGAATTTCTCTTAAAAAATAAAAAGAGCCGCTGACTTAGACAGAAGTCAGCGGCAAATGAAAGCACTCCACAAAGCGGCAATCATTATGAAAATAGCCTTACGTTTCCGTAAGGCTATTTTTGGTGCACCATCGGGGACTCGAACCCAGGACCCACTGATTAAGAGTCAGTTGCTCTC
>OLYY01000963.1_pt1 | contig 11185 bp, 10 predicted proteins | sample 1673561 | NCBI WGS metagenome assembly OLYY01 (sample SAMEA103958115, study PRJEB25191) | human gut metagenome | biome: human-associated habitat [ENVO:00009003]; feature: intestine environment [ENVO:2100002]; material: feces | place: Germany | collected 2013/2015
ACAGGCCCGCCAGGGCGTGGACTATGTGACGGTGCACGCCGCCCTTCTGCTCAGGTTCGTGAACCATACGGCGCGGCGCATGACGGGCATCGTTTCCCGCGGCGGTTCCATCATGGCGCAGTGGAGCATGATCCACGAACAGGAAAATTTCCTTTATTCCCATTGGGATGAAATTTGTTCCATTCTGGCGGCTTACGATATTGCCGTCTCCATCGGGGACGGCCTGCGGCCCGGTTCCGTGGCGGACGCCAACGACTTCGCCCAGCTGGCGGAGCTGGAAGTGCAGGGGGATTTGACCATGCGCGCGTGGAAAGCGGGCGTGCAGGTCATGAATGAAGGCCCCGGCCACGTTCCCATGCACCTTATTGGAGAGAACATGAGCAAGCAGTTGGAATGGTGCATGGAAGCGCCCTTTTACACGCTGGGGCCGCTGGTAACGGACATCGCCCCCGGTTACGACCATATTACCGGAGCTATCGGAGGGGCGATTATCGGCCAGCTTGGCTGCGCCATGCTTTGCTATGTAACCAGAAAAGAGCATCTGGGGCTTCCTGACCGGGAGGATGTGAGGGAAGGCGTGGTTACCTACAAGCTGGCGGCCCACGCCGCAGACCTGGCGAAGGGGCATCCATCCGCGCAATGGAGGGATAATGCCCTGGCCCAGGCCAGGTTTGAATTCCGCTGGGAGGATCAGTTCAACCTTTCCCTGGATCCGCAAAAGGCCCGGTCCTTCCATGACCTGACGCTTCCCCATGCCAACGCCAAAAAAGCCCATTTCTGTTCCATGTGCGGTCCGGACTTCTGCGCCATGCGCTTGAGCCAGGATATCCGCCGTCGCTCACAGCAATAGGCGTCTTTTCTCCGGCATTTCGGGGGGCTTGCGGTTCCGAGGGGGCCAGCCCTTAAAAAAGAATGACAAGCCCCGGTATCCTGCTATAGTACGGTTAAGATGAGAAATTCATTTTTTCCTGCAATTGGTGTTCTTTCCTTGGCCTCCGCTTTAATTTGTTCCGCGTCTTCCTCCTGGGAGACTGATTGGAATAAGGCGTTGGAGAAGGCCGGAAAGGGCGGACATCCTGTGCTGGCTGATTTTACCGGTTCCGACTGGTGTCCCGGATGCATTCACCTGCGCAAAAATATTTTTGACACGGATGCGTTCGCCAAATATGCGGCGGATCATCAATTCGTGCTGCTGGAACTGGATTTCCCCAAGGCTGCCGGGAAAATGCCGCCGGAACAGCTGAAATTCCATGAAGAGCTGATGCGGCGTTATGGCGTTTCCTCGTTCCCATCCGTTCTGTTGATGGAAGGAAATGGCGCTCCCTACGCTAAAATAGTGGGTGCCACCAGAACCCCGGAGGAATATCTGAAAAAACTGGAGGCCGCCGGAGAAACGAGGAGGAAGTTGAAAGAGGCCGTAGCGGCGGCCCAGCCATTGAAAGGAAAGGAAAAACTGGAGCAACTGGTTAAGGCCTTGAACGTGCTTCCGGAAGATTTGCAGCCTTTCCAGAAGGAGTTGATTGCAGAAATTTCCGCTCTGGACCCGGAGGACAGATACGGTTTTGGAAAGAAGTCTGAAAAAGCCGCAGCCATGGAGAAGCAGCGGCTTATGTGGGAACAGTTCTGCCAAAAATATTCGGGGAGGCTCTCCGCAGAAGAAACGCGCGCCGGCCGGGAGGAAGCATTGCAGATGTTGGAGAAAAAGGATACGCTTCCTCCCATCCGCCTGAAGGTCGCCAAATATATCAGTGATGGGTATGTCTTGGAACGTAATTTGCCCAAGGCTTTGGAATACCTGGAAATTGCCCGTGATGCCGATCCGGAGTCTCAAGCCGCCAAAAAACTGGAACCGTGGATTGACAATATGCGGAAACATATCAATCAGGAGAAGTAAAAATTGTTCCGAAAGGCATGGCCGTCTTCCGTCGAAGGGGGAGGGCCATGCCTTTCCGTTTTTTATTTTAAACAAAAAAACAGGGCTGTTGCGCTATGGCTGATGAAGGAACCGAATGTACGGATGCAGAAATGAATACGCCGGCTTACGTCAGGAATGAGGAGGTTGATGAAGAAAGCAGCCATTTGCTGAGTTGGGATGAGTGGCTGCGGGAACATGCTTCCCAGCTGCTGCTGTTTGCACGCCAGCAGTCCCGCTCTCCGGAAGATGCGGAGGATATACTTCAGGATGCCCTGGTACGTTTGGCTCGCAAGGAGGCTTCCGGGGAATTTGTGGGTGGGCAGGAGGCGTGGCTTTCCTATGTCTTTGCCTCCATCCGGCGTCTGGCGGTGGATTATGGCCGCAAATCCGACCGCCGCCAGAAAAGGGAGGATGAAGCCTGCGCCTCTGAACGGGACGAAGATGTTTATACGGACCCCTGGTTTTCCAGTGCTGCGGCAGATGAGGAACTCAAACAGTTCATGGAAATGCAGCTCAGGAAGCTCCCTTCCAAATTCTCCGAGGTCATTGTCTTGAAAATATGGGGGGAACAAACTTTTCAGCAAATTGCGGAAACGCTGGAAATTTCGCAGAATACGGCGGCGAGCCGGTACCGTTACGGTATTGACTTGCTCCGCAGGGCTTTGAGAAATAAAAAGAATCAATTCTAATGCCGCTCTACCCTTATGAACCATGAAACAACATCATCCGCCGCAGGGGAGGAAGACGGCGGTACTGCCGTCCTGCAGCCCCTTCCCGTATCTGATGAACTGATTTCCCGGCTGGCCGGAAAGTGTGAGGAAATCTTCCCTTTGGAGAGCCGTTTCCGGCGTGATGAAATCTCCGATGATGAAATTCATGAGATGGAATCCCTTTTGAAACGTTTTCGGCCCTCTCCGGCAAAAGTCCTGTTCAGGGAACAATGCTGTGCCCTGATGTGTGCGGAATCCGAACATGAGATGGAAACCCGGTTGAAAAGGCTTTCCGCTTCTTCCATGTTGGAATTTTCCGTCTGTAAAATGGCGCAAGCCATGAATTGCGCCAGTAATGAAAAACGGGAAAAAGCGCTGAACATCCCCTTGTGGCGGCGTTTTGCCTGTATTTCCGGCATTTCCGCGGCTGCCGTTGTGGGGGCCGTCATGCTGGTTCAACATGCTCTGGTGGCGCCCGTAGGGACGGTGACAGCCGGAAATGCCGGGGAAGTTCCCTCGGAAAAGGCTGAAACTCCTGTGATTCCCGGTGAAAAGCGGGAGTTGCTCCGGACGCCCACCCTTTTTGAATTGCAGGGAGGGGATGAGCGCGTGCCTGTGATTGCTCCCGCCGTTATCCGCAAAATTCTTCCTGAAAAGGAATATTAAAAATTGCGGTGCATGAATATCACCGGAATTGTGCGATCTGCTGCGGCATTGCGGCTTTCCTTGGCAGGCAGGAAAGATGTCTGGCGTCTTCCGGTGTTCTGCGGCGAAGGATGCCGTCCCGGAAGCGGCGAAAAAAATGCACAAATTTTGAACATTGTATGGACAGATGCTGTATATTATCTCACATGGATATGAAAACCTGTATCTTTCTGACATTGGGATTGCTGGTAGGTTCGGGCTCCGGATATTCCATTGACCGGCCCGCAGGAAGTACGGACAACCTTCAGCCGCCTCCTCTGACGCCGTACGCGCATCAGGTGAAGCCGCTCCCCTCTTCCAAACCGGCCAGACTGGGAATTGTTCCGGGCACGGTGCCCCAAGCGCTCGTTGCGCAGCTGGAGCTTAGCGGATTTCCCGGAGTGCTGGTGACCAAAGTGATGCCGGACAGCCCCGCCGCCAAGGCCGGGCTCCAGGAAAATGACGTCATGGTCAAGCTGGGGGATGTCTCCCTGTCCGGTCCGCAATCTGTAACGGAAGCCCTGTCTGAAAAGGTGCCTGGAGACAGGATTACGGCTGTATTTTACCGGAAAGGAAAGAGGGAGACTGTTGAAATTACCCTGGATGGGGGAACGCTTTCCGCTGAAGAAATACTGGCGGCCCAGGGGGATCCCCGCACGCAGCCCCGCGCAGTTCCTTCCGTCCGGCGTCAGACGGCGCCTTTTTCCGGAATGGCTGCACGGCCTAATCTCCCCCAGCGTATTCTGGATATGCAGCAGATGATGGATGAGTTTTTGAAGGATTCCGCCATGGATGATTACCGGATGGACGACATCATCAGCCGGATGAACCTGACTCCCGGCGCGGCGCAAATGCTCCGGAGCTTGCAGGGACTTCATCAAATGCCCATGCCTCCCATGGGCAAGGTTTCCGGAGGGGGCCAGAGCACGTCTTCCGTCCGGATGTCGGATGCCAACGGGACTATCGTGGTTTCTTCCAATTCCCGGACGGGAACCACAGTTCATGTGACGGACTCTGCGGGAAAGGTTCTGTATTCCGGCCCCTACAATACGCAGGAGGAAAAATCCGCCGTGCCGGAAGCCGTCAGGGAACGCTTGAAAAACATAGAAACCAATTTCTGCTTTTAACGGCTTCATGAAATAGCGGAGAAATCCGTATTCATGAAGTTGACGACAGCTGCCCCGTGCGGGGCAGCTTTTTTATTCAGTGAAAGGGAGGGGAATTCTGCAATCCGTCCACAAGCCGGCTTGCCGGAAGGAGCTATAGAATTCCGGTCAACTTCCGGTAAGTCTCCAGGGCAAAAGAATCCGTCATTCCGGAAATATAATCAAGCATGTGCGCCAGGCGTGCAGCCTCCCCTCCGTTATTTTGGGGCACGTCGGTGCCCTGAAGCATGATGGCGATTTTTTGGGATTGTCCGGAGGACGGATGATTCACCCATTCCATAAAGAAGTCGATCAATTCGCCCAGAACCTTATAACCCATGGCTTCCACTTCAATAACCTCCCTGGCCTGGTACACATTCTTGATGGCGTACTGGTACAAACCGTTCAGCGGGGCGGACAATTCCGAGCTGTCTATCAGGGATTGTTCCATCCTTCCTTGCAGCAGATCTTCCTCGTGGTTCACGAAACTGTCCACGGCGGATTGAATGCTTTTTCCGATGGCGATCGCGCGCATATAATGGATGCAGGAATCTTTTTCCTCTTTTGCTTCCAGTTCCCGAACATAACAGAGCTGGGATTCCGTCAGGAAAGGGCTGAATAAATCCCTGGTGGGAGCAAAATCCAGAAGGCCGGAAAAGTACCCGTCTTCAATATCCGCGATGCGGTAACAGATATCATCCGCAGCCTCCATTAAATACGCCAGGGGATGACGGCTCCAGCAAAGATGGGCTGCATCAGGTGTGGAACGCGGGATCAGACCCAGATGGCCAGCCATGAAAGAAGCCGCTTCCCTTTCCTGTTCCCCGATGCCGAATTTTTTGCATTCAAGCTTGTTGGCCGCAACTATGCTGCCTTTCTTGACGGCGGCGGAATAGGATTGCGTACAGGGATATTTCATAAAGGAGCCCAAAACGGCTGCCGTCAGTTTCAGGCCGCTGCCCTCCATCGGATCCCCTGTACGTGTCAGGATGCGGAATCCCTGGGCATTACCTTCAAAAGGCAGCTCCAGGCCGTGCCGTTTCAGGGCGGTTTCAATGGCGTCTTCTCCGGAATGGCCGAAGGGCGGATTGCCGATGTCATGGGCCAGGCAGGCGGTGGAAACAATGGTGGCGACATCGGAAGGCATGATAGGAGCGGGCAGGGAACCCTTTTTGGCCAGCCACTCCCCCGCCAGCATGCCGAGGGAGGAACCGATGTGGGCTACCTCCAGGCTGTGGGTCAGGCGGGTGCGGACGTAATCATTGCGGCCCAGGGGAAAAACCTGTGTCTTGTCCTGAAGGCGGCGGAACGCGCTGGAAAACAGAATACGGCCGTAATCCCGGTCATAATTGCTGCGGTTTTTCTGCGGAGATGCCGTGCTTCGGTGCCTGGACCCCCAGCGTGCGTCCGACAAAAGCTGCTGCCAATTCATCATCCCTGACATGGTAAAGAAATGCTACAGGGGAATGCCCGGCTGGAACAGAAGAAAATAGAGAGGGCATTCAATAGGTCAGCGTCAATTCCGCTCCAATTTCAGGAGCACCTTGCCGTCCGTGTCAATGCGCGCGTCCGCAATCAGGAGCGTGGGCGGCGTGTGCCGGGCGCACAGGTTTTTTGGTGAATCTGGCGTAACATGTCGCGTTCTCCGGCCACCGGGCGGCGGCAAGCAGCACAAAAATGAAGGAAAATGGGCGTCTGGAATTTATTCCTGCGCAGTTTTTTTGAAGGGGATGGGGGGCGATCAGGAAAGAGGACAGGATAAGCAGGCAGCCGATGAACAGCAGGAACATGTTGGGATGCTCTCTGAACAGAAGCAGGGAAGTCAGAGCCGCCAGGGGAATTTTAAGATTGTTCATAACCGCCAGCTTCACGGGAGTGACCCGCCGGGCGCCGTAATTCCAGAGGAAAAAACAGACTCCTGAAGCGATGACGCCCAAATAGGCCAGCAGCCACCATTGCACGGCAGAAATCCCCTGCCAGCAGGACAGCCCTGACAGCAGGCCGGAGGGCAACGTGACCAGCAGAGCGCCTGCATAGGCATAGGCGAAGCAGGAAGCTTCACTTCTCCCGAACCGGGAATTTTTCAAGGAAATGTAGGCTATTTGACCTGCCGCGAAGCAGAGATTGGAAAGCTGGACAAGAACAATTCCTGTAAACACCCCGTTACCGGCGGAATATCCTTTCCAAAGGATGCCCGCTCCTCCTATGGCCGCAAGAATAGCCGCCGCCAGATGGAGCGGCGGAAGCTGTTTTTTCATCAGACCGTTAATCAGAACCACATAAATCGGCGGGAAGGCAGATAGTGAAAGGCCGCGATATAGCAAAGATACATTCCTCCGAACTGGACGGCGCCTATGCCCATCATCACCAAGGCATGACTGAAAGGAACCCTCCGGACGAAGGGGAGGAAAACGGCAAGCGAGCCGGCCATGCGCGTCATCGCGACAAAGCTGGCAGGGAGGCCGGACAGGCAGTTTCCCAGAAGTCCGAATGACAACGCCCAGATGAAAGACGTGATCAGCAACGCAGACATGCGGGCGGAGCATACGGAGAAAGGGAAGTCAAGTCAATGCCCGTACTGTCGGGAGTACGCAACGTTCATCAAGAAAGCAATGGCGCGGTTAAGCTTTCCTCTCAGTAGAAATTAAGCTTTTTGTGTATAAGACTGTTTAATCAGGGTAAGTATGTAATCCATCCTGTCCTCATTTTTTACAGTCAGTTCGTAAGATCCGTTTCCATGATGGCCGATATTGGAAACGTCTCTAGCGAGTTTGTAGGGGTCTTCCAATTTCCCTTTTGGAAGATTGAGCCAGAGTTTCAGTCCTTGTTTCTGTAAGGCGATATCCGTGAAATTTGAACCGTTGACCGTGAAAGCTACATAAAGCTTGGTGGCTTTGATTTCGACGTCCCCTAAATCGAGGATTTTATTTCTGAGGCTGTTGTAAATACCCTGTACCTTTTCCGGAATGTTCTTCAACCGATCCTGCTCCGTGTAAACTACTACTTCTTTGCTGACAGCATCTACGTCGCTGTTTTTCGATGAAATTGTTTTGATGCTTTCCGTTGCATTGAGTTTTCGGATTTCCTCAAAACTGATGGTTTGATTGCTGTATCTTTTTATCTCCCACAGAGCAATCGGAAGATCTTTAAAATTAATGGCTTCTTTTTGATAAGAGGTAAAGCCCTGGGAAATAAAAATAACCCGGGATTGAGACCAATCCACGCTACTGCGCTTGAGCAGTTCATTCCGGGCTTCATTGTATTCCAGAATGAAATCGGCTTTATTATTAAGCATTGCAGAAAGATAGGCATAGCCTTGGTCTACAACACTAAAATTTTTGTCCTGCTTGTATTCGATGATGACAAAAGCCTTATTTTTTCTGTCAAAAGCCAATGTATCAATTCTCAACCTCTGAACGGAACCGGATATCGTGAATTCGGATTTGACGAATTCCAGCCCAAGCAACGTATTTAAATTTGCTTCCACCAAATGTTGAATTTGCCGTTCCAGCTGGAATGGGATCTCCTTGATTTGGTTCAATATTTCCAGTTTTGAATTTGAATTGAAAAGCGGCATTAAACAGATGGGAGAAGGTTACTTGATCCATATTATCTTTATGAGGGATGGATGACAAGACAATCATTACGAAGCAAAATGGGATATCTAACCAATCGAGTATTATCTGCTGACTGTTCTAAATATAAAAACACCCCGGAATATTGAATTCTGGGGTGTTTAGAAAAATGGTACGCGGTACTGGTTTCGAACCAGTGAATCCAACCCTTGTTGTTTGAGAGTGTTCGCACATGTTTAACTTTATTCATAAATCAATATGTTATGAAAAATGTGAACATGCGCGAATTCTCCTGTACAAGCACGAAAGGTGCTAGTATAGGTGCTAGTAGTTTATGGCGTATTTGCGTAGAAGATCAGGCTCTAAATACTGGTTCGCTCAGTGGAACGACCCCGTATCCGGAAAGAAAATTACCCGGTCAACCAAGGTAGAGGCCAAAGGCGGCAATCGCCGGAAGGCCCAGGATATAGCCGACGAGTTCGAAGAAGAGACAAAAAAGGTCCGTACGGAAATTCAGGTCAGAAAGGTGCTGAATGACCTTCATACCCGGATCACAGGGAATAATGTCGTGGTGAAAACCGTGCGGGAAGTTTTCGACGAATGGATCGATAACCAGTCCGGGGGAATCAGCCGCAATTCGCTTCTTGCTTATCGGGGAAGTATTGAAGCATTCCTGTCCTGGTTCGGAGAACGCTCTAATCAAGAGATCAACCTTGTCACGCAAAAAGATATTGTCGACTTCCGCAACGCTACAGAAAAACAGCGTTCCGGGGCAACGGTCAACAAACACCTGAAATTGCTTCGGCGGATTTTTGCAGACGCCAAGAAGAAAGCCTACATCAGCATTGACCCGACGGATGGAGTTAACATCGTCAAACGTCGTAGACAGGAAAGCGGCAGGCAGGCATTTTCTGCGGAAGAATTACAGCGAATAGTGGATCTGGCAGACCCGGAGTGGAAAAGCATGATTCGTTTTGCCTTGTATACGGGCGGTCAACGTCTCGGCGACATTGCCCTGCTGAAATGGGCCAATATCGACCTTCAGGAACAGGTGATCCATTTCCAGACCAAAAAGACAGGCCGACAGATTGTCATCCCCATCATTCCCCCTCTGCTCAAGCACATCAACAGTCTAACGCCTCCCGCATCGGAGAATACCTTTGTACACCCCCGTGCCGCCGCTTCTTTTGAAGCCCAGGGTTCGCCTCGCCTATCGAGCGAGTTTGGTAAAATTCTGTACCAAGCTGGCTTGAGGGATACCCATCCTCAAGCATCCCGCAAGGCATCAGACCCGAACTTCAAATCCGGTCGCAGAAAAATATCGGTTTTATCTTTCCACTCCCTGCGGGCGACTGCCGCCACAATGCTTCACGCCGCAAACGTACCCCCGGCCATGGTTCAGGACATTGTTGGGCATGACTCTGCCGAAGTTCATAGCCGGTACGTCAAACTGGGCAGGGATAATGTACGAAGAGCCTTGGGTAACTTGCCTGAACTCTAAGTTTTCGAATTCTTAATCTTCCCATAGGGGATTATTCGGAATCCGGGATATAATGTTTCTGGTGTTAATACAGAAAGGAGTATTCCTAATGGTTCAAAATGTGAGGGGATCGTCTCTATTCAGAAACCTATCAGCAGGTCAAGGCTTTTTATGTGCTGAATCAATATGAGTTTTTACGATTTTAATCATTGGAGCGAATGTTTTTGTAATTTCCTGCATTCCTCTCGTTCGGGGAATCAATCTATTCCATTAGTCTTAGAACTATCGTGTATCTCTGAAAATCCTCCTCTCTCCGTGCCATATATCCATGAAGAAGAAGCTTCTCTGCTTTCTGCCTGAGAAACCAATAATCAACGAACATGAATACTCGTTGCATCCACACGCAAAATTTATCGCAACCGTGACAACAATTCGCTGTCCACTCCGTGTTTTGGGGATAATGGCCATCACCACGCTTATCATCTACCGAAGCTTTCTCATATCAGTCCAAGGCCTCTTCCCATGCAAACCAATCATCAGAAGTTTACGGAACTCTTCACATGGTTGAGCCGCCGTGTCTAATGGCAGGTATAGAACAGGCATAACAGATAGTCTCTCTCATGTACCTGTATATCAAGTCATAGTATCCTGATTACATGCTGCCTAAAAAGGAAATGACGGAGTTTTTCAGCTCGATCCAAAACAAACTACACTAAGCTATTACTAGATACAGTTCCACTGAGCTAATGATAATGCGCTTCAATGGTGAGGTTCCCTACAGTCCTATTTGAACTTGTTCAGGGGAACTCCCGATGATAGAAAATATCATGGATCAGCGTGGTCAGGCTAAGAGTTCAGAAATAGCTCCCTCTCCTCATTTTACGGAAGCGATGAAAAGATATGTTCGGCGAGTGTTTGGGATATACAACCCAGTAACTGGGCAAAGAGATCAGTACTATAGGATAAGTAATTTTCTTAATGTTAGCAGATCTTGTTCTTCTTTTAATCCTAGCCAGAATCGTAAGAACAAAAGACAGGTCATAAAGATCGGCAGAACTTTTTTTGTTCATTCTTACCCCAGAACATTGCCGATTCTAAATCATAACTATTCAAATCAAGAGGCATATTTGAAATTTTCATTTATTGAAAATAACGATAAATTTAGATTGCATTCTGCTGATTTTTTTGTCCCTTTTCCTAAAAAAAGCGTTCCTATCAACGAAATAAGTGTTTCTGAAGAAAGAAAAAAATGGAGAGAACTTGGAATTATACAAAACAATAATATATTAAATCCTGGTTTTGCTAGATATGTTATTACTCATCCAGATTCCTTCGGTTTTCGTTCAGTTGGCCAAATAATAGATGAATATATTCAAGAAAAGTCTCCTTTATACAAGGCATTCGAACAAAAATATGAAGATTATCTAGGAGATTTTGTTGATTCTGTTTTTGAGGAAATTAGTTGCTTGGATTATGGGACTTTTATTATGACTCTGAATTCTGATGAAATGGAGTTTAATATTAATCAGGGATGGCGAGAAATTAAATATGAAGATATTGTTAATATTTTTGAAGAATATGGAGAAGTAGAAGATATTCCTTATCTTTCGTATAAAGGGTCACTTGATATTCCTTATCCGAAAAATTTTAAGCAATTCATAATTAATTTTATATTT
>OLYY01000966.1_pt1:0-2500 | contig 11170 bp, 13 predicted proteins | sample 1673561 | NCBI WGS metagenome assembly OLYY01 (sample SAMEA103958115, study PRJEB25191) | human gut metagenome | biome: human-associated habitat [ENVO:00009003]; feature: intestine environment [ENVO:2100002]; material: feces | place: Germany | collected 2013/2015
TTGATGGAGGGTGTCATAGGGAATTGCTAGTACACTAGTCCATCACTTGGAATTCCTATTCATTCTCATCCTTAATGTCTTGATGGAGGGGTCATAGGCGCATTCTCTAACACTCATCCTATCTCACATAAGGCTTCAACCCTTCGATGAAACTCCCACCTCACCAATCCTTAAGACTTTCATGGAGGGTGTCATAGGCGGAGTCTAGTACACTTGTCCATGTTTCATCCATTCCTATTCAAACTCAACCCTTTATGTCTTGGTGGACCCCTAGGTCTACCTACTCTACTTGACCCCTCCCAGTAACATCCTTAAGCAAATTTCACACATCTCCCAAACTCACCCTCCATACTACTAACGCTTCTCCTCGCATACCCACACGAGCTAGCAACGTTCTGAAAGTTGTGTTCATACTCACACACTATCACCTTCCTAACGCAACTTCCTCCTGCTCTCTATCTCTCCTCCTCATTACGTAACTACACTAACGCGAAGTCACGACACTTTCCACACATCGCCAAAACTCATCAAAAATCGTTTTCCTCGAAACTTCTTCCACAGTTACTCCATTACCCCCTTACCACAATTCCACGTTTCTACGATGTAACTCCCACTTCCCGTTTCGCAACGTAACTTTCATCTGAACAATTTCTTAATGTCTTAAAGGGAGGGGTCATAGGAGAAGTCTAGTAGAGGTGGTCGTTTACGATCTTAAGGATGTTCCTATGAATTCAACCCACCAACTTCAAACTCATTTTTTCGCATGACCAAGCGAGCTAGCACCGTTCTGAAAGTTGTGTTCGTACTCTTATACTAACATCTTTCTAGCGCAACTTTCTTCTTCTCTCTACCTCTCCTCCTCTTTTCAAACCAACACTTGTGTGAACACATCACACTTCACACATCTCACCCAAACTTTCAAATTTCAATTTCCATGAAACTCCTTCCACCGTTTCTCCATTACCCCCTTTCCCCAATTCTCCGTTCCCATGGTCTAACTCGCTCTCCTCACTTCACAGTAACACTACCAACTTTCAACTTTCTTAATGTCTTAAAGGGAGGTGTCATAGGGCGAGGCTAGTAGAGTGAGTCGTTTACGTTGTTAAGAGAGTTTTCACACATCTCCCACACTCAACTTCACACACATTCACGCATCTCCTCGCAAGCCCAGACGAGCTAGCACCGTTCTGAAAGTTGTGTTCATACTTGCATACTAACATCCTTCCATCCCCACTTTCTCCTTCTCTCTATCTCTCCTCCTCATTTCAAACCAACACTTGTGCGAACACACCACACTTCACACATCTCACCCAAACTTTCAAATTTCAATTTCCATGAAACTCCTTCCACTGTTTCCCCTTTACCCCAAACCTCCGATTCCCGAGTTTCTCCTTCGAACTCTTCTTCCTCACTCCAAACGGACTCATCCAACCTCATAGACATGCCTTAGACACTCCTAGACACCTCTTAGGGACTCCCTCCTAGACCCTCCCCATCTCTTCTAAACACATCTCCATCAGTCACTCCTGCGATTGTACAAGAGGACACTCCTCCCCTCGCGGGTTCGACTCCTCCTCATTCCTTTCTTTCACACTTTCTTTTTCCATAATACATGGTTACAACACCTTCATTGATGGTTCTCTCTACGAATGGAGGATGATTGAAGATGAAGAGTGGATAATGTCTTCATAGCTGAAATTGATTCTAGCATGGAACATATGTATATGAACCTCATGGAATTTGAATAGGAGCGAAATCGGAGAGGATGGGTGTAGAGAGATGATGTAGACATCATTGTTGGAAATGGTACCAAATAGAGATAGTTGGTGGTTGATCTCACAGAATTTGAATGATAGGGTGATATGAGTGGGTTGAGGATATCACAGCATCACATTCATCCAACTTCATTTCATAGAGATAGTTGGTGGTTCATCACATGAAATTTGAATTATAGAGAAAACTAAGTGGCATCACGACATCACACAACTATTCATAAAAACATCATTTCATAGAGATATATCCCCATTCATCACATGAAATTTCAATTATAGAGAAAACACAATACCTCACGACATCACACCAATCCTCACACAAACCTCCCAACATGGACACATACCCCCCTTCCCCTCACAAAATTTCACTCCCACACACACCTCATCACATCATCATCATCATCACCCATCATCTCTCCAAACCTCATTTCATAGAGATATATCCCCGTTCCCCTCACAAAATTTCACTTTCAGCAATACTTCATTCTCCCCGTGTATCTCCCTCCCACACTCAATCCCTATGTCAAAACAATCTACAGCCCGTCCTGACCAACTTTGGTCTCGGCACCTCATGTTCATCGCCATCATTCATCGCAAGCCAACTTTCTACTCAACTCACTCATTTCGAACTTCATGCCCTCCTCATCCTACTTTGCCCCACTACTACCCCTCTTTACCCCACCCCTACCCTTTCTACACCCCACCTGAAGTTGCCAACTTTGACCCTC
>OLYY01000970.1_pt1 | contig 11126 bp, 9 predicted proteins | sample 1673561 | NCBI WGS metagenome assembly OLYY01 (sample SAMEA103958115, study PRJEB25191) | human gut metagenome | biome: human-associated habitat [ENVO:00009003]; feature: intestine environment [ENVO:2100002]; material: feces | place: Germany | collected 2013/2015
TTTTCGGGCGGCTGACTTCCGTTACCACGCCACTGCCCTGTGTGCCGCGAGGCAGCACCAGCACATCACCGACCAGAACATCTTCCTGTACCGTGAAGGAGACCGGATCTCCGACCTGGCTCGTCTTGCTGCCCACATCATCATTCAGTGCCACTTTGAAGACCGTATCCGCCGGCAGCTGGACCGTCTTCATTTCATAGTGCTGGTCTCCATAGACTGCCTGCTCCAGGCTCTGCATACGTTCATCCAAAGCCCCCTTCTTTGCTTCGCCCAGCACCGCTTTTTCCAGATGATCCATGCGGACCGTCAGATTATCCGTGCTGATCTCATCCGTCAGATAGTATTCCATCGCATTCATGCGGTTCGAAATCGCCGGAGTGCGATCGTTGTCATTTCTCACCACATCCGCATACAGATTGTCGATACGATGATCAAGTCCACTGGCCGATGTATTCCCCATGCCGTAGATCACATTATCGGCCTGATCAGCACGGCCGATGAGAGACCCGCTCTGCACCGAACCATAGAGGACTTCATCTACACGGTCGATCTTTTCCGCCAGCGTTGCCACATCCTCTGCCATGACAGGCATCGCCATCAATGCAGCCAATCCTGCTGCCAGTAATGCTTTTCTCATATATTCCTCCGAAAATAATCAAATAGTAAAAGTTCATGGTTCAGGTGACCGCTTCTTCTCATGAAGACCGGTCCATATCCGAAGGACTATGGAAAACTGGATCCTCCCATTCATAAGCCGCTTGGTCTCCCGGTCTTTTCCAGCGCCCATCACACCCGAACATCGATCACTGCCGACACGCCAACGCCCTGCACACGGGAGAACGAGGTCGGATTCACACTATCCATCGGGATGAGCCCCTTGATACGGAACAGCTTGTCATTCCAGCTGATCTCCAGCTGCCCGACCGCCTTCACCTTCTCTACCTGATCGGCATCGCCGATGACCTGCGCGGCTCCGATATATCCTTTATTTCCAATGCTGACGATCGGCACCACCTTCGTGGCGTAATTCGTGCCGGCGCCTTCCTTCATCATGACCGAATTGATCGCGCTATTGATAGAAGCGCCATATTTATCGACCAGTATCGCAATACCGCCGACCTTGACCACACCGCCAAGGACACTGCCCAGATTGAAAGCCGATACCTGCGTCAATGCGCCTGCACCGATCATCGCCGCCGCCAGTGCACAGACCACCAGTCTTTTCATTTTCATCATCATGCCCTCCTTATAGGAAATCAGTTTCACTACAGAAGTTGAACTGCGAGTACCAGACACTCTCTCAAAATCTTCTCTGACATAGCGTCCCGGATACCACAAAGCCATACTCTCTCAGCCTACAGTTATTTATTATTATACCGTCTTAGAGCGGGTTTGTGCAATAAAAAAGCGCGATTTCAGTCATCGCGTTTTCTTGAATATTGAACCGCATGCCTTCCACCAATCGCAGTCAGATAAGGAATAACGCCAGAGATGCACCATCTGTCATCCCGATACATTCCCTGTGATGGTCGCTTGACAGCTTCCGCGTATTTTGATCCACGCTCCCCGTATGAGGAGCGACCGATACCATCATCACCGCGATCCGTGAGATCTTATTTCAATCCACGCTCCCCGTGGGGGGAGCGACAATGGAAGCCATTGCGAATGCGGCACTTTCTTATATTTCAATCCACGCTCCCCGTGGGGGGAGCGACAGTCTGCAATTCGGCAGAAAATAAAGGAAGCTGATATTTCAATCCACACTCCCCGCATGCAGAGATCTTGATGTTGCAAAGATTGTTGTTATTTCAATCCACGCTCCCCGCATGGGGAGCGACCAAAGTGATGGGCGCGGGCGACGCGACCTTCAAATTTCAATCCACGCTCCCCGCATGGGGAGCGACCGCTGATAATGGGGGGAACCTCGCGCACATCATATTTCAATCCACGCTCCCCGCATGGGGAGCGACTCCTCCTGTGAACCGTATTCTTGCCGTTCAGGACATTTCAATCCACGCTCCCCGCATGGGGAGCGACATCCGTAGATCTGAGCTTACCTGTGATCATGCTCGGATTTCAATCCACGCTCCCCGCATGGGGAGCGACGTATGTGACAGATCAGCAGTAAGGTTAAACACAATTTCAATCCACGCTCCCCGCATGGGGAGCGACTACTCGCACTCTTCGGCATCCCGGTATACAAGATTTCAATCCACGCTCCCCGCATGGGGAGCGACGGCATTGCGGTTTATGATTTTGGATACAGAAAAGATTTCAATCCACGCTCCCCGCATGGGGAGCGACAGCAGGGAAAGGAGGGCGACACCGTGCTGGTCACAATTTCAATCCACGCTCCCCGCATGGGGAGCGACCCTGCGGCATAGAGAGAGCATCTCCGGCGGATAGATTTCAATCCACGCTCCCCGCATGGGGAGCGACCTGTCACCCCCTTCCCGCCACTGAGTATATGAGAATTTCAATCCACGCTCCCCGCATGGGGAGCGACAGTACAGTCAAAGCATACAGCAATGACCGCATAAAACGGAGTATTTTGCGCGAACCGCATTTTCTCTATTCTAAGAATGCGTATTTTTCGCCCATTGTCTCCATGTGTGCTACTACTTCGCGCACAAAAAAATCAGAGAATCAGAGTTTCATTCGGATCATATCCCGGCTTGGCACCTACGTGTTTCACCTTAGACTGGTATCGATTCCCCAGATTATAGAACCGTATGCTGTCAGACTCCCTGTCCATCAGCATTTCCAGTGTGGCACGAAGTGAGACAGCCTGCGCCTCATCCACCTGACATTCGAAGACGGAATTCTGTACCCGCTGGCCATGAGCTTCGCAGCATTTGGCTACTTTCCGAAGGCGTTTCTGTCCTGCGGGTGTCGTGGTATTTACATCATAGGTAATTACGAGAAGCATATCCATCACTTCCATATAAAAGGCGGATACCCATCTAGGTCTCCACGAATGTAACGGGCTAGCAGCAATGCCTGTACATAAGGAATCAGTCCCCAATATATTTTCTCGCCGAGGAATGGATGTGTCAATGTTTCCTTCTTCCGCTCCTGCCATTTGCTGAGAAAAGTCTTACGTCCCTCTGCATTCAACAAGACAGCGCCATCCTCCATCAGTTGGAAACACTTCGCAGGAAGGACCCTGTTATTGACCAGTGATAAGACGAATCGATCGGCATATACACTTCGAAGCTCTTCCATGAGATCCAATGCCAATGACTGCCGCCCGGGGCGGTCTCTATGCAGGATACCGATGTAGGAGTCCATGCCGGCCGCTTCTATAGCAGAAGCACAGTCATGTGCAAGGAGTGTATAGGCAAAGGAAAGCAATGCATTCATTCGATCGAGCGGCGGCCGTTTATTCCTGCCATGGAAATAGAAGTGCTTCTTGTCATTCAAAATGAGCGCATCAAAAAGAGAAAAGTAGGACACGGCAGCATTTCCTTCTATTCCACGCAGATGATCCAGCGAATCTGCTTTGGCAGCCTCCCGAGCAGAGTCTTGCAGATCCTGAATGACGGCTTGAAAAGAAGTCGCATCGACTGACAGCGGATGGTCCCGCAGGAAGCGCATAAGCACGGTACGGCTATTTAGAATTTTTCCTGCGATCATGGTACGCGCAATGACAAGACCACAAGGCTCTTCTTCGGATATACGATACTGTTCTTTTCTGAGAAGCACATTTCCAGCGGTCAATCCCTGAGCGCGCGCCAGAAACTTTCCCTGCGGTGTCAGAAAGCAAAATCCGATATGCCGCTTCACGCAGGCACCAAGAAGCGCAGGGCTCGCGCCTTTGTATCCAAAGTACAGAATGTTTTCCAAGTTCATCAGCGGTATTCGCTGAAGGATTTCGTTTCCTTTCCATGCTGCCACATTTTCATTATCCAAAGACAGATACAAATCTTCTGAATTGACAAAAAGCGTATTGAGCAGTTTTCTCATGACCGTTCCTCCCCCAGAGATTTTGCCATATAGTCTGCCACCGACTGAGTGCGGCACAGCTTGGGTAAGCAAAGTCCCTTCAGGGAGCAGGACTGGCACTTCTTGGAAGTTTTGACTTTTGGCGTGTACCCTCTGTGAAACAGTTCGTGCATTTCTCTCAAAGCCGACTTCACTCTGCTCCTGATATTCTCATCAAGGTCGATCTTTCGCCGTCTCCGTATCTCGTAGTAGTAAAGAAATCCGTATGGAATCCTGCATTGCAGCATGTCTTCCAGGCACAAGGCTTCGGCACAGAGCTGAAAAATATCTGAATCATCTTTCTTATCTTTGCCCCTTTTGTACTCCACCGGTACCGCTTGCCAAAGTCCTCTGTGTCCATGAAGTGGCACGCCCTCTTCAGAAGACAAAAACTCTACTACATCACACTGCCCTGTGATTTTCAGCGTGGGAGAAGATACGCGAAGACCTCTCGTCACCAGTATACCCGGACGCTTTTCTATGAAATCATCCTTATGCGCATTCCGATGAATAACTTCACCTTCCACAGTCAGACGGTTCTCCTGCCATTGCTGCTCGATGTGAATCAAGGCCCATTGCCTCCGGCAAAACATAAAATGCTGGATGCCGGAAATCAGCAGGTAGTCATCTTCTGCATAGCTCATATTTTACGTTCCAAGGTGACTCCCTGCGGCATATTTTCTGTGTCGACATGTACTTCATAGTCACTGTAGGAGCGAGCCGGACTATGTGGATCCTTTCTTGCTACATGTACTCGTTCAAACAGCTTGTACGAAGGAGCATTTCCCAGCTCACTGTCGTGCTTGAAAACAATGAGTTCGCGCACCGCCATATTTCCTCTCGCAGCCGAATGATCATTTTCGAACATATTGATGATCGCCTGCCACAAAAGATTCAGATCGTCTTCACTAAAGTGTGTGACTTTTCTTGCTAAATTGGCTGAAATGTAACCTTCGGCCTGATAGAGCGCATAAGGAACAATGAACTTGCGTCCTATTTCGGTCTTTTTTTTCAGCGCATCTTCTTCTGTCGTGATCGCTATGCGCGTCAACGTAACCTCCTGGGGAGCGATCGGATCGATGCTTCTTGCAAATCCAAGCTGGACAGGACCGCGCACCTGTCCGCAGTTTAAAGCGCCTTTCATAAAGGTGGTCATGACAGCCCCGAACGTACGAATATCAAAGAAATTGGAACACATGAAGTCCCGCAGCAGGCTGTCTGCATCCGGATTTTTCTTTTTGGCCGTTTTGATATCATCGATGCCTACATACATCAAAGCTTCTTTATCGCTCTGTTCCAGCGGTACGTTTTCTTTGATGTAGATCCGATACCCAGGCTCATCTTCCTTGGCTGCTTCCACATAGTTTCTGATTTTACGTTTCAGACAGACATCGGTCACAAGGCCAAGACCCGTTTCCGGATCCACGCGCGGCATATTCCCCGCATCCGGATCTCCATTAGGATTGCCATTCTCCACATCGAAAAGAACCACGAAATCGTATCTGTTATGAATTACTTCTGCCATTTGCTTATTCCTCCTCTTTACCTTTATATCTTGCCTGAGTTTCCTGATAATAACCAAGGATAAATGCGCCTTGTTCTTCCAATGTCAATCTGGCCGGAAACGGAATGCCTTCATCCGGCATCATGATCTTATCCATTAAAGCGCCCATTTTCTTTTTAAAATAGACAGCCTTTCCGCCATCGAGCTTAGAGAGATGCGTATTCGCCAGCTTCAGCAGGATGGGAAATACGGAAGCCGGTGTAGCACAGGCAGAATTAAAATATCGCTCCTTGATGGTGGTATTGATGCCTGGATTCGCACCCTGCTGAATATTTTCCAACAAAGAAAACATCCGCCCCAATACATAAGAAACATCATTACAATTCTCATTTAACGCCATTTGTAATTTTCCCTCCCAGTGTTCTTTACCATTTTTCAAAAGGTACGCCTTGATGAAAGCTGCCTTGGTATGGCTGATTTTCTCCACGGCCGATCGTCCGCCATCTACCGCTTTGTCCTGATCCGCAAATATACGGAGCAGGATATTTTGAAATGCGGACGCAGGATACTTTGTGTTCTGCAGCACAGCTCTGAATAAACTGCCTGCCAGCAGAGGCGAGGCTACCTGTTCTTTGCCATTCGGATTCACTGTCGCTTTGAGTGTCTTCCACAATGGGATATTTTGTTTTTCCCAGGATGGGCCATCGAGTTTCATTCTCTCTTGATGAAGCGACAGATTCGTTACCAGCTTGCTGAATGTGTTCCTTAAAAACAGCCTGACAGAAATTCTGGCTGCATTGGGTGCCAAGCCCAAGATGTAAAAGGGCTCATCCGGTGAGATCTCGACGCCTTCCAAATCTACGGGAAGCCCATTTCTCATATGAGTAACGATCGTATCAAGCGTATGATCATCGATCCCTGCATTATTTCCTAAAAAAGACATCATGAAATCCTGACAGGCAGAAATACCATGCTCTGACCAGTATACGATGGTCGTGTCTCCTATGATCTGGGTATGACTTTGATCAGCAAGAAGCGCATTCAGTGCACTGCCGTAGGCGAAGGCTGCCCGCTCACTGACCGGTGCATTTTTTCCCTGCTCACCGTCTCCGCCATAGGAGCAAAAGGCAGGTGCATTGAATGATACCAAATTCGCCCCAGCCGTCTGCGCTCCACGGACTCCCTTTATTTTGGGATGAAGCAAGGCGATTTTCTGATTATCCGCACCTGTGATCAGGCACTGCCCCGCTGATGTGCTATCTTCGTCCGCTTGACTTGTCCCTTGAAAATTTTCCCATGATCTCTTTATTTCTTCATCTTCGATGGCATCTACTCCATCCACCTGAAACACAAAGTTGCTACCGGCTATAATATCCTCCAAATTGTCTTGGATCAATGAGTCTTTTTCAGCCTTATCAGATCCCCAGGTATCAAAGAAATGCAGAATGGCCTTCGCCACGGGGGAATGGCAATGTTCTAAAACCTGATGATGCAGTTCTTTGGCCGCTTCAAAGCACTGAATGGTTCTTTGGACTTTTCCCTTGGCATCCACGGCCAAAAAGTAACTGGAATTATCACACAGAAAATTGGCTTTTACGCCTGAAGAACGCGTCACGGGCAGCGGTACACACATTTCACAAGGTACTTCTATCTCCTTTTTCCCTCTCTGTACCTTTTTGCGGGCAGAAATAATCCCACAGAGATGCCCCTCTTTATCAAGCAGAATGCGGTGGGTGACTTTGGCGATTCCCCATCCTTCTGCTTGAATTTTCCCCTGCTTGCAAAGCTCCTCATATAAGTGAACCAACGCTGTAAGTATCATTGATGCACCTCGCAATTTCGAAGATCCATGACCCCTTTTTCCAGTCTGGCATGAAAAAATCGGGGTGTGATGTGCTGTAGATCAGTAAAATCCATATCGTAAAGCATAAATCCCAAGTCCTGTGTGACAGGGTAAGGGATCACGGTCTCATCATCCTCTACCAGACGGAAGCCTGCCGGAAACTCTCGGCATCCCAAGTACGGCTGATGATAGCATTGGCCTTTTCTCGCACGGCGGCAGAGTATTTCTCTGAATTTTCCCGCATTATCACTGGCATTGGCCTTCTCTGTCATTTCAAAATGTACATGAATACAATACCTGACATTTTTCAAGATCAAGGCTGCTCTCTGTACAATGTCTTCCTTTGGGCATAGATACAAGGCTTTCCCATGTCGGGCGTTTCCTGCAATACTCGACACATTGATTTTGGACTTCACTTCATTTCTTCTGACATTCGTCATCTGGATCGGATTCATGACATCGATCTCGTCGATGACATACCGAAGTCCCGGATGCCAGAAGATCGCTTCGACAAGTCCGCGTGCCGCAGATGGCGTCATCACGTCATAAGATACTCGTTCCACTTTCATTTCCGGTCGTGTAAAGCAGGCATAGTCGCCCCAGCACTCTATCCTTACTCCATATGCCATACATGTTCCTCTTTTCTTTTTACCACATGATCCCCACGCCATCTTCAGACTTGATTTTGAGCCCAAGCTCCACATCATAGTCCTCCATATTTACCAAGTAGGCCAGGTTCTCATCACCTGGAAACATCTCTATTTGCCCCTGCGTGAGCAGTTTCATGAAATCAGACTGCCCCTGTGCCTTGGAATACCGTACATTGATCATGTACGCCCCGGCGGCCCGCATCAGCTGCCGAGACCGATTCCCCATCATCAGCTGTTCCTTTATGTTTCTGGCTTTCTCGTCAAAGGGTACAAAGACTGACTTCGTGCTGTCATTGATCAGATGAAATCGCTTCCCGATCTCAGCAAAGCTGAGTGACTGAGCCAGTTTCTCGATTTCCCGGTAATCCAGATTTCCTTCATTGCTTTGGTACCAGTTTTCAAAATAGGTACGAATAGCCGACGGTTCGGTCATTTCTTTGGTATTGTATTTTTTCCGAACCATATCTGTGACCTGTTTTTCTTTACGCATGAATAGGCTCTTCTTGCTTTCCTTTGTCCAAAAGATGTGTGCCCTGCTTTTTTGTAAAGACTGACGCCCTTCTCGATTGCAGCGGCCCGCCCCCTGGATCAAACTATCCAGCCCTGTATACTGCAGATATACCACGGGAAAATCGATGTCAACTCCGACAGAAATGATGCTGGTCGATACGACACGACACGGTTTTCCATCCCGCAGGCGAGTTTTCATTTCTCGAATGATCTCCCTGCGATGGGCCGGACATAAATTGGTCGACAGGTACATGGCCTCTCCGTCGAGCAGTTCAAATATTTTTTCGGCTTCTTTTTTGGTAGAAGCGATACAGAGTACCTGCTCACATTCATCTAATTTCTTCGCAATTTCAGCATAATCCGTTTCACCATCTATGTCAAATGTTACCCGCTTAAAAAACTGAAACAGTTCTCCCACATTTTCCATGATCTCTATGGGACTATTCTGCAAGTAGCGTCCCAGCTCCGGCTGCGTTGCACTGCATAAAACAACCGTACAGCCGTAATAATGAACCAGCTGCTCGATCGCATGGAGACATGGCTTCAGAAAATCGACCGGCATCATCTGGGCTTCGTCAAGAATAACGACACTGTTTGCTATGTTATGCAGCTTTCGGCATCTTGATGTTTTATTGGCATACAAAGACTCAAAGAACTGCTCATTGGTTGTGATCACGACAGGAGCATCCCAGTTTTCAGCAGCCAGTTTCATCCTCTCTGCCACTCTGCTTGCCTCTTCACTTCCCTCTTCCACCAAACTGTCATAGTCGACTTGGCTATGACTTTCCAACACCGCATGATTTCCCAGAAAAGCCCGAAAAACGTCGGCGGTCTGCTCAATAATAGAGAGGTAAGGAATTACGTAAATGATCCGTTCCTTGTGCCATTTCATAGCCTGCTTCATGGCAAAAGCCATCGAGGAGATCGTCTTACCGCCACCCGTCGGTACCGTCAGCGAGTACAGCCCCTGTTTCCCCTCCCCTTTCCGCATGCATGTATGAAGGATTTCACAACGCTTCTCATTTAAGGTATTTTTAGGCCGGAAGTATCCATCCTCTTCAAGCCTGCTCCAAAACATAGCCGCTATTTCTTTTAAAGAAGAAAACTCATTTTTCCTGACAGGCTGATTGTTCATAAAGGCTTCTGTGTCCAGAAAATCTGCATCCACGAGGCATGAAAACAGCATTCGCGTGAGAATCATAACATCTAGTGTATTTCTCTTTTCGATAAATGTATTCAGATGATCTACGTCCAGACATGTACTATCGATAAGATATCGCTGCGGATGTCTGATCGAGGGGATACACTTTTTCATTCGTCCATTCAATGTAGATGTCCCAGCACAATCCACCTTGCTTCCCAAGTCTGGGATCCCTGCATGATGTCCTGCCACACACAAGGCACCTATCAGTTGCAGCCAGCCTATATGACCATTTTCAAAAAAAAACTTCGCACCAGCCGTCGAATGATCCACGCGTCTGTGCTTTCGACCATGGATATAGTCTTGGAACGCAGCGGTATCTTTCCCTTCGTCATGTATTGCACCCAGAAGACCAGCCTCAGCCCCCAGTCCCATACCTGCGCCAAAGCCTTCGGCTAACCGCATTGTGCCGTCCAAATGATCTGTCAAAGACTGCACTCTTTCGTCCTGTATATGCCCTGCGATGATCTCCTTCATGCTTCTCATCTCCTTTTTATTATTATAGCAGATGTATAGGTCAAAACCTTGCATTCACCCCTTCATGTAGATAAAAATTTCTCTATAGTACATATTAAGGAAACACTCTCGCTATGAAAATCTCTTCCTTTCTTTCCTACCACCGGCAAAACAAAAAACGGAAGCATGTTGCAAATCACTTTTGCCCACGCCTCCGTCTTCTGCCATTATTGATAAAAACAATACCTACGATGACTTCCTCGTCGTTTCCTTTTTCCAGCGGACGGTAAACTCAAAGAGCCCCGTGCGCGCATTCTTCTTCCGACTCTTCAGCTCCGTGAGGCCGCCCCACGCCCGCGTGAGATGGCCTGCGAAATTCGAAAGATCGGACGCCTTCTGCGATGTCCCTTTCAAAAGGACATCCTCTCCCTCTGCGGAGATCTCCGATAGCACGACACCTTGCGGCATACCATCAGCAAGCAGTACCAGACGCTGCTCCCAGTGCGGATCTTTGGCCTCCTCTTCCTTTAGCATCGCAAGCAGAGCTTCTTCCTCCTCACTCACCTTTTTCATCTCCGCCCTCTTCACTTTCAATGGAGACAGCGCCTCATTCTCCGCCAGCTGTGCCTTATCCTCCCGATAAGCCGAAAGAAAGGATGCACAGGAAAAGAGGAAAAAGGCTGCACCGAGCGCACACGCTCCCTGCGCGATGCGAAGCTTTCGATTCTCCTCCGTCAGAAAAGGGCGCTCTCCCATGAGAAGAGGCAATGCCGTCCCCGCATGACTTACGGCAAGCACCACACGCATAGCATCATCCCAGTATCCGCCTTCCTCCAGATGCTCTGTTTCGAGCGTGACAGCCTTGCTCCCCTCGTCCTCTGTCCCTTCTGCCGCAAGAAGAGTCAGCTCCTTTTCCAAGTAAGAAAGCCATGCTGTCCGCTCCTTAGTCCCACAGCTCTCCAACGGAACCAGAAAACA
>OLYY01000974.1_pt1 | contig 11099 bp, 7 predicted proteins | sample 1673561 | NCBI WGS metagenome assembly OLYY01 (sample SAMEA103958115, study PRJEB25191) | human gut metagenome | biome: human-associated habitat [ENVO:00009003]; feature: intestine environment [ENVO:2100002]; material: feces | place: Germany | collected 2013/2015
AGGTATCCGGACCACTGATCGATCAGACAGAAGGCATCGCGCAGGGGATGAGCGGCAGTCCGGTCTACATTGATGGGAAGCTGCTCGGCGCAGTGGCGTATGGATTTCCACAGTCCGGCGGGCGCATCGGCATGGTGACGCCGATCGGTGACATGCTGAAGCTCTGGACCATCGATGACGGAAAGGACACCGGTCTTACGCCGCCATCCTCCAAAGGCCTGATCCCGCTTACGACGCCTCTCATGGCGAGCGGATACACCCCGGATGCGATGGATTTCCTCGCAGGGAAAATGCAGGATTTCCACATGGTCCCATTTGCTTCCGCATCTGCCTCGCAGGATGATGTGCCGCAGCCGCTTGAACCGGGAAGTGCCGTCTCGGCAACCATGGTGACAGGCGATCTCAAGCTCGGCGCTGTCGGGACGGTCACCTATGTCGACGGCGATCGCATGGTGGCTTTCGGGCATCCGTTCATGGATCGCGGAAATACCGATTATTTCATGCACAATTCCTATATCTTCACTGTCATCCCGCAAGAATATCCCCTTCAAGCTGGGGTCCGTCGGTGCGGAGATCGGCACGGTCAACCAGGACCGGGGAGCCGGTATCGGCGGAATGATGGGGAAGCTTCCACACGCTGTCTCGCTTCATGCGTCCGTGACCGATGAAGATACGAAGAAGAAGGAAGAGCTCCATGTACGCATGATCCCGAATGAAGCGCTGCTGCCGACCTTATCCGTCACTTCGGTGTACCATGCGATCAGCAATGCCATGGATCGCAAAGGACAGGGGACGGTCGATTTCACCTATACGCTTTACCCGGAGGATATGAAGCAGAAGCCTTTCACCAGAAGCAATATGTACTGGTCGTCCAAAGATATCGCGGAGCGAAGCGTAGATGAGCTCTACAATGTGGTACGGCTTCTTGAGCAGAACCGTTTTGAAAAATATCCTCTCCGCAGCATTATGGTCGACATGCATGTGACGAGTGAACGAAAGACCGCGCAGCTTCTCGATGCCTCGGCGTCTCCGATCATCGTGAGCCCGGGCGATACCATCTATGTACGCGCGCGTCTTTCTCCCTACAGGGGAGAAGTCTTCTATAAGGACCTGACATTCACCGTGCCGAAAGATCAGCCGTACGGAGATATGATCCTCGAAGTCCGCGGCGGCGGTGTCGTGCCGCTCCCTTACCTCATCCAGCAGCAGAAGTTCAATTTGACGGATGAGATCTTAGACCGCATCCGCACGTACAAGGATTTCAATGACCTGCACAGCCGCTTGATGAAGGAAGACCGGAACAATCAGGTCGTCGTGGAGATCCTGGATCCGGAGGTCAGCATGATCTCCAAAGATGAAAACGGTGGCAAAAAGGCAGAAATACAGGAGAAAAAGGCACCGGAAAATCCAGACTATCTGAAGAATAAGGACGGGCTCAAAGAAGACGGAGAAAAAGAGACTCCAAAGAGCGCCGTCGATACGGACTATGTCATCTATGGTGACGGACAATTCACCTTCAAAGTTCTGCCGCAAGCAGAACGCGATAAAGCCCTGAAGAAGCTCGCAAAGAGCAAACAGCAGGCCACCATCAAGATGAGCAATAAGGAAAAAGAGACGCTGGAAAAGAAGGGCGAGAAATCCGCAGATGATGAAAAGCCGGCAGAAAAAGCATCGGTGATGATAGCATTGTAAAAAGGTTCAGGTTGATGGGTTCAGGGTTCAAGGTGGCGGTGCGGCGCATCAAATAATGGAAGCGCCGCAGAGTGTTGAAGATACTCTTCGCATGTACTGCAAAGTCCTTCCTGCGGAATGAGGGCAATACGAGTTTGACGTTAGCCTCAATGACGCACTACCCCGTTGAACCATAGAACCACACCCATAGTTTGAAAGCAGGGACTAAGGATTAGAAGCCGCGAGTGACTGGTGACTTGAATACGACTTTCGGGCATCGCCCAATATATATTAGCGGCGAAGCCGCCACCTTCATTCCTAATTCCTCATTCGAGCAAAGCTTTTATCCACAATCAGTGGATGAGACGCCTCACGGGCTAACCTTGAACCCTGAACCACGAAAGGAGGTCTCCCCACACATGTCATTCTTAGAAACGCTTGGCCGCTATACCATCGGCATCTTTCATCAGCTGGGAGCGGTGATCCTGCTCCTTATAGCGGCGGTGAAAGAGATCGGCGCATTCCGCGGGCGGGAGACGATGAAGCAGTGCCTGGCATTGGGCGTGCTGTCCTTTCCCATCGTGGCATTGACACTGCTCTTTACCGGCATGGTGCTTTCTGTACAGATCGCGGGCGAGCTCACAAAGTATGGCGCAGACTTCACCGTCGGTGCGATCGTAGCCATCGGCATGGGGCGTGAACTGGGACCGGTGCTCTGCGGTGTCGTCCTTGCAGGCCGCGTCGGGGCAGCCATCACGGCTGAGATCGGTACGATGCGGGTGACCGAGCAGATCGATGCGCTAAGGTGCCTTGCGGTGAGTCCGGTGGGGTATCTCGTGGTGCCGCGGCTCGTCGCCTGTATGACGATGCTGCCGCTTCTGACGGTCTTTGGTGTCACCATCGGCGTTGGCGGCGGTATGATCGTCGCTTCGCTCACGCATGGCGTCTCCTCCTATACCTTCATGCACTCCATCCATGTGTACTGCGTCCCTTCTGATCTGTACATCGGCGTTTTCAAGTCAGTCATTTTCGGTATGATCGTCGCGCTTGTCGGCTGTGACCGCGGGATGACCTGTACGGCAGGGGCAGAAGGCGTCGGCAAGGCGACCACCCAGTCCGTAGTATATTCGATTATTATGCTTTTTGCGGCGAATTACCTGCTCTCGTCCATTCTGTTTTGAGGCGTCCTATGATTGATATCAGGCATGTATACCAGACTTTTGGCGATCGTCATATCTTGAAAGATGTCAGTCTTTCCATCAAGGAGGGAGAGACGATGGTCATCCTGGGAGCGTCCGGCTCCGGGAAATCAACGCTCCTAAAGCTCATCATCGGCCTTTTGCGTCCTACATCCGGAAAAGTCCTTGTGAATGGAAAGGATATGAGACAGCTCAACGAAGAGGAGCTGAATGAGGAGCGCCGCTCGATGGGGATGGTCTTTCAGTATTCCGCGCTCTTTGACTCTCTCAATGTGAAAGAAAATGTAGCCTTTGGTCTGCGTATGCACACGCGGCTTTCTGAAGAAAAGATCGATGCCATCGTGAAGGAGAAACTGCATCTGGTCGGGCTTGATGGGATCGAAGACCTCATGCCGGCGAATCTGTCCGGCGGCATGAAGAAACGCGTGAGCCTTGCCAGAGCGATCGCGCTCGAGCCGAAGATCATTCTCTATGATGAACCGACAGCGGGGCTCGATCCGATCCGTTCGACCGATATCAGTCTTTTGATCAAAGAGACGCAAAAGGCCCTGCATGCGACGAGCGTCGTCGTGACGCACGACCTGAAGTCTGCGGAAATGATCGCGGACCGCATGGCTTTTTTGTATAAGGGCTCGTTCCTTGCGGTAGGGACAGCTAAAGAATTATATGCATCGAAGGATGAAAGAGTACGGCAGTTTATGAACGGTCTGCCATCGAATCCTGATTTTTTGAAGGAAGGTGATGCCTGATGAAATGGTCGACGGAAGCAAAGGTCGGCGCCTTTGCCCTTGCGGGGATACTCCTCTTTGCCGGGATTCTGATCGAGCTTTCCAGCCTTGTGATCTTTGGAAAGAGCGGGTTTCATGTGACCGGCTATTTCAAGGAAGCGGAAGGCATAGAACCGGGGAATCCGATCCACTATGCCGGCGTCGAAGTAGGCATGGTCGATGGCATCACGGTGGAGAACGGGGAAGCCGTCGTGAAGCTGCGTTTTTATCACGATGCCAAGGTGCCGAAGGATGCGGACTTCTCCATCCAGACCAGTAGTGTCATGGGCGGACGCTTCGTGAAGGCCTCCGGCGGTCATCAGGAACGCGGCTATCTGGCAGAGGGGATGAAGGTCGAGGGCAAGTCAGCACCGGGGATCGATCAGGCGATGGATAAGATGGACAAGCTTATCACGTCCGCGCAGACCATGCTCGATGGGATCAATAGCGTCGTCGCAGACCCCTCTTCGCAGAAGCATGTGAAGAACAGCATCAATAATTTTGATGCGATTTCCGAAAATCTCGCCATCCTGACCGCGCAGGGGATACAGACAGCGAATGAGATCCAGAGCATCACCTCGCAGGTGAATCAGATGCTGTATCAGCTGAATGGAGACGGCAAAGCCACCGGCGATGTGCGCAGGATCATGGACAATATGGTCGTGGCATCGGAGAATGCGAAGGAGATCTCTCAGAATGCCAAAGCGATTTCCGGGAAAATAAATGGATTTATGCAGGGAAATGGTGATTTTGATGTATCTGTTTCCGGCGAATTGTTATATAATACAAAGAAGGACGATTTCTCGCCGAATCTCTTCCTCCGCGTGGGGAAAGACTCCTATGGTCTTCTGGGGATAGAATCCATGGGGAATGATCCGGTCTATGATGCGCTCTATGGTCGTATGAGAGGGGACTATGGCGTACATGCCGGTATCATACGAAACAAGATCGGCGCTGGCGCGGACTATGCGTCCGGGCGGTGGAAATTCTCCGCAGATGTGTATGACCCCAATGATCTCTCTGTCCGCCTGCGCGGACAGTATGCTCTTACGCCGAATCTGTTCCTGACCGGACAGTCCATTTTCCCGCGTAATAACCGCGGCGGCGGAGAGTACATCGGTGTGGGATACAATTATTAAATGAAAACAGCGCCCCCAAGAGGGGCGGTCTGGATACAATGACAACAAAGACATCTGTCTAGAAGGGATGAATGTTGAATGAATACAATGACCTGCAAAATTCTGACTGCTTCTATCGTGCTTGCCCTCTCCTGCGGGCTCGGCGCAGAAGCAAAAGGATCTCAGACGAAGATCATGACGGATCCGTCGATCACACAGAAAGCCATCGAGGCACAGATGAATCAGACGGTAGCGAATAAAGATGTGAACTTCAATAACATGCTGCTCCAGAAGAATCTGGCGTCTTCCATCACAGAAGCGGCAGCTCCGGAAGCAGCGGCTATGGATATCGACCTCAAAGGTGCGGTCACGACTGCCATTCAGAATAACCGTGACATCACCATCGCAGAGCTAAAACGAAGAGAAGCGGAAGCCGATGTCAGCGCAGTGACAGCCAAGAAGAATCCATCCGTCAGCTACTCCTGGCAAAGAAATCAGTATCCGACCCAGCATGTCGCAGGCACGCAGAGCTCCAACCATGGCTATAGTCAGGAAATCAATGTTTCCTGGCCGATCTGGACCTTCGGCAAAGTAGAAGGCGCGATCGATGCCGCACGCTATCAGAAAAATATCGCAGATCTTAATGTCTACAAAACAGAAGCGGATACGAAGCTCGCGGCCGTGCAGGCATACTACCAGTACCTTGAAGCAATCAAGCTCGCTGAAGTGCAGGCACAGTCTGTCACTGACTATGCAAGCCATCTGAATAACGTACAGCAGCAGTTCGATGCCGGCATCGTGGCCAAGCTGGACGTACTGTCTTCCAATGTATCGCTCGCCAATGCGAAGCAGAAGAGCATCGCAGCGGACAACACCCGTGATGTCGCAGAAGCGAACCTGAACAACATCATGCGTGTCCCGATGAATACGACGCTGAAACCTTTGGATAAGAATTTCCCGGAACCGGAATTTGACCTTACCATGGAACAGGCCATTCTGATGGCGCAGAAATACCGCTGGGAACTCGTCGAAGCAGACTATGGCGTCAAGGCAGCTGAGGCCTCTCTTCGCTCTAAAAAGGCGGACTATCTCCCGACGATCAGCGTCGGCGGCGGATACAGCTGGAAGGAAGCCAGCGTGACGGCGGTCGATAAAGATGACTGGGCTGTCCAGGGCGGGCTTTCTTGGTCACTTTGGGATGGCGGTGCTACCCAGGCATCAGTGAAGAAAGCGGATGCCGCGGTCAAAACAGCACAGGAAACACTCCTGCAGGCGAGAGAAAAGATCGAGCTGGAAGTCCGTCAGGATTACCTGAACGTTCTTTCTTATAAAGAACAGATCCGCGCTGCCGAAGCGTCGGTCGCTCAGGCAGAAGAAGCGTATAAGATCGCGACCGTCCGCTACAGCAGCGGCGTTGGCATCAACCTCGATGTCCTCGATGCAGAACTCGCCCTCAATACTGCGAGAACGAACTACATCACCGCGCTCTACAACTACAACATCGGTCTCGCTACGCTGGAACATGCGATGGGCGTACCGGCTGTCATCCACCCGGAATTTGCAAAAGCATAATTTTTAGTGACTGGTGGCTGGTGACTGGGAGACATCAGACTCGCATATCGTCATTTCGAGCGAAGCGAGAAATCTTTGTCATTCGCGGTCAAAAGGATGATGTCAGGAAACCATAAATGGGAAGCCTGTTAATCGCTGACCTTCGGGCATCGCCCTATTTATACTCCGCGGCGCTTCTGATTTTTTATGCGCCGCACCAACCCCCTTTGAACCTTTTGAACTTATAGAACCGGTTTCCACCCTTTCATCCCCGAGCAAGGGGCGGCACGCCCCCGGGGCTAACCCTGAACCTTGAAACTTTATTTTTACTTTGGAGAACTTGACCTTGGCTAGCAGAATCAAATGGTGGATCAATGGTATCGCAGCATTTATTTTCATCATGCTCTGTATCATTTATCTGCTGATCCGTCCGATCATCACACAGAATCTGGAACCTGTTATCAAAGACGCGGCAGGGGAGCGCATCAATGGCACCCTGACATGGACCATGATGGATCTGGATCCGAACTATGATCTTTCCTTCACCGACCTGGAGCTGAAGGACGCGAAAGGAGAGGTTGTATTCAAGTCGCCCTCTTTGGAAATCGGATGGTCTGCTTCTGCGCTGTACAACTATGCCTTCAAAGATGGCGGTATCGCCGATGTCGTGAAGACGGTGACCATCGAGAATCCGGAAGTGCACCTTGCCAAGGGGACTGATGGACTCTGGAATGTAGAGAAGATTCTAAAACCATCGGACTCTTCGGACAACGGTACTTTCACAGGACAGGTCATCGTGAAGGACGGGAATGCATCTATCACCGCACCGGATATCGGTTCGTATGATTTCACTTCGCTGGGAGGCACGCTCGGCTGGGACAGCAAGGGTACGATCACAGGCTCTTTTGCGGGGGAGGCATTTGGCAGCCATTTCAAGGGAGACGTGAAGTACACGAATACCAATAACATGGAAATCAGTCTAGAAACGGATTCGGTTTCCTTGACCTCTCTGAAGCCGCTCTTAGAGCAGTTCCCACAGATTTCTTCAAAACTTGATATAGACAAAGGGACAGGACAGGTGACCAGCGCCAAGATCTGGAAAAGTGATGGCGCTGTCGCTTATCATGTCCAAGGCTCTATCAAAGATGCTGCTCTTCGCTATGATCATTTTATTCTGGCTGACGGAGCAGCCTTTTTTGATATTGAAAATGGTGAAGCTGTCATCACCGAAGCAGCTGTAAAGGTCAATGGGCAGACATTCACCGGGGATGCGAAGGTCCTTTTTGACGTGGACGATCCGATCCTGATGGGACATGTGATTCTGAAAGATATCAAGGCGGAAGAGCTGCTGCCTGAGAAAGGCGTCACCGGAGTCGTTTCCGGCAGCGTAGATATTTCGGGGACGATGGGAGATCCTTTCGTGTCCGGCGAAGCCCATGTGAAGGATGGGCAATATGAGGATCTTTCTGTCAAAGAGGCGAACGTGCGCTTTGTCTATGGAGAGGATCGGATCTCGATCCCCTATCTGAAGGCACAGATGGCGGGCGGTCTTCTGATCGGCGAAGGCTCATATACTATGACAAGCGGAGCCTTCGAAGGCGAAGCAGCCGGAGAGCATATCGACCTTTCTTCTCTTCCGGTCGGGATTTCTGCTTCCGGCATTGTGAGCGGATCGGGGAAGGTGAAGGGTACCTATAAGGAAGGCGCACTGTCTTTGGAAATGGCTTCCGGAGAGATGGATGGCGCGGGTCTTTCGTATGAGAATATGGCAGCCGGCAAGGTTTCCGGCTTTGGCAGTTATCGTGATGGTGACTGGCATGGCGTTTTCTATGGCATGGATCTTTCGTATGATGGGATGTCCATGGATACCCTCTCGGGGGAGGCGACTTCACGCGGCGGCGTGATGGATATCGCGTATCTGACAGGCACATCTGGCGAAGGCGCATTCACCGTGAAGGGGACATACGGACCGTCTCTCTCGCTCTCGGGCGATGTATCGTCCATCGACCTTTCTGTGCTTTCCGGCCTTTCGGGGATGGATATGGCCGGACGTCTCTCCGGCCGGTTCGTGGTCAATGGGAGCAGGGAGGATCCATACGGCGCGGCAGATTTCACAGCGCAGGATGGGGAGATCCATGGCATCTCCTTTGACCGTATCGAAGGACATGTATCGCTAGGAGATCAGTTGGCGACTATCACTTCGCTTCACCTGGAAGGGCCGGACGGCAAGCATACGGTGAAGGGGACCGTCGGTCTCTTTGCGCCGCACCCTCTCACGCTCACCATCGATACCGACAAGACACGCATCGAGAAACTGCTTGCGCTTGCCGGAGAGGACTACCCGGTGACGGGATGGGTCGAAAATACCATGACCGTCACTGGCACGATGGAAGCGCCACAGGTGAAGGGGGATTTTCTGGCCTTCGACGGTTCGGTCATGGGTGAGCTTTTCCAGAGCATCTCCGGCGAATATACCTATGATGGAAATGACATCACCCTGAAAAACGGCCTCGCCTATATCTACGATGGTACAGCCATCGTGAGCGGTACGGTGAAGCCAGACATGATCGATATGGATGTGTCACTCAATGACATCAGCCTTTCGCGGATGCTTCCGGGACGCGGAGCAGACGGCAAGGTCAATATGCGCGGGCATGTATCCGGAACGATGGAAGATCCGGTCTTTGAAGGGACGATCTCCTCCAGGCAGATCTCTGTCGGCGGCACTGCCATTTATATGGCTTCTGCAGGCATTTGCTATCAGAACCATGTCGTAAGCCTTGATGACGGTATATTCAATCAGAAGAATGGCCATTTCGAATGGAGAGGCAGCTATCACATGGACTCCCATACCCTGCAGGGCTTTCTTCGATTTAAGGAATGGAATATCAAGGAGATCATGCGTCTTTTCAAGCTGCCTGAGTCCGCTGCGGATGGTGCTGTCAATGGCGGCATGCAGATCGGAGGGACACTGGAAAACCCCAGCATCGACTTCAAAGCAGATTTTCTGGGAGGACATCTGGGGGATACACCTGTCGGTCAGGGAGCGATCGATTTCTCCTACATGAATGGGGCGCTCTCGATCCGTCAGTTTCATCTTCCTGTAGGAGATGGACTGCTCGCAGCAGAAGGCTCTATGAATAGCGATGGTGAGCTCGCCATCCAGCTCGCAGCCAAAGACATGGAGATGTCCTGGCTGCCGCAGATATTGGGACGAAATGACATACGGATGGGCGGTCGTCTGACGGCCGGAGTCGTTCTCAGCGGAAATAAGACATCGCCGGAAGCAGATATCTCGATCGGTATCGAGCATCCGAACTACGGAGAAATCAGCTTTGACAGCTTCTCTCTGATGGCGAATGTCAAGAGCAATGTCGTGACGCTGCAAAATGCACTGGTATCGAAGGGAAACTATCGTGCAAGTGCCAAGGGCATACTCCCCGGTAATCTTTTCACCGGCAGCACCACCGATGAGGCAGTGCCGCTTTCCGTTGATTTCAATCTCGATCAGGCAGACATGAATATTCTGGCTCTCTTCGGTAAAGCCGTGACGAGTGCGAGCGGCCCGATCAAGGGGCATGTACAGCTTGTCGGTGACTATCGTGACCCGGAGCTTAAGGGCAGCATCACAGCAAAGAATGGGGCGCTTGGTCTTATGACCATGAATGAAATCATTCAGCCGATCGATCTGTCCTTACGATTTGATGGACATCGCGTGACATTTGATGGCAGTGCCTCCTTCGGTGGCGGCGGCGTCACTGCGAAGGGCTCTGCTGACTGGAAAGAAAAGGCGATCACGCATTATGATGGGGAAGTGCATATGCATACTCCTTCCATCGACTCTGCCTATTACAAAGGAGCCGTTGATGCTGACCTTTCACTGGGTGAATTCATGAATCAGCTCGGTGTCACTGGCAAGATCTCTATCCACAATGCGACTTGCGAAGTGCCGCTCGCTCTCCTTGCGGAGAGCGGTGAGTCGTCGGCCAATTTCCTGACGAAGATCGACATAGCCATCGGAGACAATGTACGGCTCTACAGCAGCTCGCTCTATGACCTCATGATCAAAGGAAATATTTCGATGATGGGCCATTTCCGCGAACCGATCATGACGGGCCGCGTGAATGTAGAAAAAGGAACGGTCAAGATCAATACCACGGAATTCAAGATCGATCAGGCCAATGCTGTCTGGGGTGGTACCCCCGGCTCCTTCCTGCCTGTCATCCATGCGCGTGCCGATACCAAGGTCGGTCATTACAATATCAAAGCCGAGCTGGATGGACTGCCCGGTGATATGAAGACGACCTTCCACAGTGATCCCGCGCTGAATGATTCGCAGATCATCATGCTGCTGACGCTCCATCAGGATCCGACCAAGGATAAGGATGGCTCGATGCAGGGGGCGCTCTTCAATGCCGGCCTCACCATGCTCTTCGGGAATACAATGCAGGACTTCCTCGCAGATAAGATCGGCCTTGACCTCATCAGCATCACGTCGAACCTGACAGACTACTATGACAACATCGATGATAACAATGACAGCTACTACTACATCAAGATCGGAAAGTACCTCTTCAATGACTTCATGCTGACTGCGACCATGGGAGTGAATAATGAGGAAAAGAGTCTGGGCTTCCATTATGATTTGAATTCGCGCGTCGGTCTCTCATCGTGGTATAATAGTAATCACGACAGTTACATCGGCAGCGACTGGAGCTTTAAGTTCTAGGGTTAGCCAAAGGGGCGTGTCCCTTGATTGTGGATGAAAGCTCTGCTCGAATAAGGAATGAGGA
>OLYY01000977.1_pt1 | contig 11090 bp, 12 predicted proteins | sample 1673561 | NCBI WGS metagenome assembly OLYY01 (sample SAMEA103958115, study PRJEB25191) | human gut metagenome | biome: human-associated habitat [ENVO:00009003]; feature: intestine environment [ENVO:2100002]; material: feces | place: Germany | collected 2013/2015
ATGAGAGCGACTTTATCATAGCCGACGCAGCCGCCCGGTATTTCAAGGCGCATGGCATTACCAAGCTGCCCGCCCGGAAAGCGTTGCAGGCCGAGATCGAGCAGCTTATCTCCGAGAAAGACGGCCTGTACAACACCTATCACGAACAGAAGCAGCGGTTCAGGGAGTTGCAGACCGTCAAGCGGAACATCGACCAGATTTTGCGCCGGGAAGAGCCGCACCGCAGAAAGGAGCAGAGCCATGAACGATAAGCCGTCCCGCATGGACTACCGCCAGCACCAGGCAGCCCGCCGCCTTGTGCATGAGTGCTGTAACTACGACGAGGGGAACTGCCTGCTGTTAGACGACGGGGAGCCTTGCGTGTGCGTCCAGAGCATTTCCTATTCCCTCATGTGCCGCTGGTTCCGTGTGGCTGTCCTGCCCCTTGACGGGGAGCTGGCCGCAGCCCTCTTGTACCGGGGGAGCCGGAAACGCTGCGCGGTCTGCGGGGCGGCCTTTGTCCCCAAATCCAACCGGGGGAAATACTGCCCCGGCTGCGCCGGGTGCATGAAGAAACGCAAAGCCGCCAATGTCGGTCAGAGAGGGAAGCAAGCGGCTTTCTCTCTGTGCCGACAAGCCCTCGGCAGAGCGCACGCACCCGTAAGGGTGTATAAGTGCGCCCTTTGTACCAAAGGGATTATTCGCTTTTCCCGCCCTCGGTGCGTTTTTTCAGATAGCCCCGCGCTTCCTCGCTCGTCAGGGCAAGCCGGAGAAAGGCGGCGGCTTCTTCGTCGGTCATGGTCTTTGCTTCTGGCACAATGCTCTCAAAGACCGCACCCCGGACGATCAGCCGATGGCTGCGCGTCCTGCGTTCCTCTTGGGATAACTTTTGCCGCAACACCTTTTCCCGATTTTCAAGCTGCCGGATTTTCTTCTTCCCGTCCTCAATCTCGGCTTGCAATTCCTCGCGTTTTTTTCTCTCGGTTTCGTCATGGGTGGTCACTCCTTTCTACCTGTCGGCATAGAAAAAGGACAGTCGATTTCCTCGGCTGTCCTTTTGATTAGGGTGTTTGGTTTACTCCGTTCTGCTCAATAAATGGGAATATTAAATATCAGCACTTTACAACTTTTGAAGCATAATAAAATCGCATAGCCTCCTTTGCGATGTATAATAAAGTCGCTAAACCAAAACACCAAAGAAGGGGCTATGCGATATGACTTCATTATACACCGAGACTTCTGTAATTGGTAGACTTCTTTCGATTTTCTCTACGCTTTTTCCATCGGCAACAAAGCCGACGCGCTATCTGCTGACGTGGTTCCTGATTGGCCAGCTGGCTCTGGAATCGGCACCGTCAGTTCGCTGCCTTTACCGGCAGTTCCTGTCGCGGCAGACGGACAAGGCGTTGACATCGTATTACCACGCCCTTGCCAATGAGCATGTCACAGACCGGTCAATTCGCCAGGCCTTGGCGGATAAGGCTTTGCAGTTGATTTCGCCGGCACTCCGGAATGAACCAATCTTTCTGAGTATCGATGATACGACGATTGCAAAAGCTGGCAAACATTTCGACGGCGTGTCGATTCTTTATGACCACGCGCGCCATAACGGCAGGGCGTATGTCAATGGGCATTGCTTTGTCAGCATAACCATGAGTGTGCCCATCCTGAAACAGAGGAAGGGCAAGCCATGGATTGACTATCTGGCCGTGCCATTAGGCTATGCCATGTGGGACAAGACAGCGAGCAAGCTGCAGCTGGCGGCAGATCTTCTTGACGAGGTGATGCCGATGCTCAGCAAACGCCAGGTCATCCTGCTGTTTGACAGCTGGTATGCCAAGAAAAATCTGATTCAGCATGCCAGACAGTATGACAATCTTGCCATTATCTGCAATGTCCGGCATGATACGCAGATTTACGAGCTGCCGGCTGCCAAAACTGGCCCCGGCCGTCCGCGAAAATATGGCAGACGGCTGACACTGGATGATTTGTACGAGAATATCTGGAAGAAGACTTACCAAATGGACCAGCTTCTGGTGACACACAAGGTAGTAAAAGCCAAGATTTTCGGCAATTGCCAGGTCCATGCCTATGTGACGCTGAGTAAAAGCGGCTCACGCCGACTATTTCTCAGCACGGTTGAGCCAATGGCGCTGCACATGAGCGTTGCCTGGCAAAACAGCAAGATGCTGCGTGATGCCGGCTCAAAGGAAATGGAATTCTACCCGCTTCGTCTCTACAAACTCCGTTGGGGCATTGAGACAAACTATTACGAGCAAAAGATGTTTTGGCAACTAAGCCATTACATGGTCCGCAAGCAGACGAGCATTGAGCATCTGATGAATCTTACGAATACTGGGCATGCCGTGATGAAAATGCTGCCATATCTTGACGATACCTTTCGGTCTCACCAAGATGACAGCCCGCAAGAACTGCGGCACTTTCTGAGCTGGCAGATTCAGCGTGAAATAATTTTTGCCACTTTGGCCCAAAAGGCCCAAAACAGCAAAAATTCAGATGCCTTACTCAAAGCCTTGCAGGACGTAATTAGGTCTGATGAAGAGGCTGCTTAAAGTTGTAAACTACTGTTAAATATCAATACGCCCTTTAATACATTCCTATTAAAACATCAGCTTCGATTGTCAAATGTGTGAGAGTACGCCAATCAACGCAATCTTTTTCAACGCAAAAGAGAAGCGGCGTCATTTCAATAAACGACATTCTTTGTTCTGATGACAACTGTACGGTGGCTGAAACCGTTTCTCTTGAAATGGTTTTAAGATATTTCTCAAAATATTCAACGACAGACTCATTTGAATAATCTGGATTTTTCAAGTGTGCTTGCACTTTAGTCCTGATTTCCCTCAAATGATTTTTCGTAGGAATTACTTTCACAACATATCCGTTAGGAGATAGCAATCGCTGAAATTCTTTGTAGTGTGCAGGCGAAAATATGTCTAAAATACAATCCATACTTCCGTCTTTCAAAGGGATTTTTGATAAGTCAGTAACAAACCACTTCACTGCTTTGCGCTTGTCTTTTTTTGATGCAATCTGTATTGCCTCCCTTGACAAGTCAAAGGCAAAGATGTTTCGTTCTGTTCTTTGCTGTATCTGCCTTGCATAGAAACCCTCGCCGCAACCAACATCTAAAATGTTTCTTATAGATGGCGTATCAGAAATAAACTGTATGATTTTCTCCAACACAACATCATACATGCCATACTCCAAAATTTGGTGCCGGTTGTCAAAAGACCGCTTGCTGTAGTTGGTTTTGGGCGATGATTTTAACAACAAATTTACATACCCATATCTTGAAATATCAAAGCAATGTCCATGTCTACAAATTAGGCTATTGCCTTGTATATCCATTGATTTTGTGCAAATTGGGCATTGAAAATAAACCTTGCTGTCTGCAAAGCGTGATAAATTATTATTCATTTGTTTTTCCTCCGTAATTACATCTCTGCTTCAATAAGCGAGTTATGCAATACGGATAACCGCAACATAACTCGCGGTTTTATCTTAATCTCATAAATGTAACCATTGTGTTGTCCTCCAATCAATTCCGCAGTATTACTCTGCTTTTAGAAAAAGTATAGCACAAAACTATGAACATTTCAACTCTATTTCAGCCTGTCGGCGACGTTGCTCTCTCTGGCATACCGCCGCGCCGCTTCCCGCCGTTCCTCGCTGTATGGGGCGGTCAGACGGAAAGAGAAGCGGCCTTTCTCAATGTCAAACTCCATGCAGCCCGTTTCCGGGTCTGCGTCAGTCTGCTGGCAGATCGCCGGATAACGGCGGCTGTATGCAAGCAGACGCTTTTTCAAGGCGGTGTTGTGGGTGCGGATATGGATAAGGGGGTCTTTCTCGTCAAACCAAATATCGGTGGTCTTTTCCTGCTTGGTAAGCCCTGTTCTCATGCAAACTCCTTTCTGTGCCCCTGTTACGCAATAGGGGCATTTTTCGGGTGTTTTCTCCGGCTCTTGACTTGGAGAAAACGGCGTTTTTGACGATAAAAACCGCCCGGACGTGGAATGTATCGTCGGGGCGGCTGTTATCGCAAGATTTCCGATTTTTCCGGCTCTTGACCGTCAGACGCAGATAAACACGAACTGTCGGCAAGTATCGTCTTGAGCAGCTTGTCGCGGAATGTTTCTGTGCTGCTGTGATTGAAAAATAACTCCGCAACAATGGTCTGCCCGTTCCTCTGGGTCGTGATGATACTGTCGGGGGTCTGTTCTGCCATAGGCGGCTCCTTTCTTTGGGCGCAAAAGAGGGATTTCCCGTAGTTCGGAAAATCCCTCTTGGTTGACGGTTATTCTGTTTTACTGTGTGGGCTGTGCGGCGGCTGCCTGCGCCTTTCTCCTTGCCCGGTATTCCCGCGCTTTCATGCGGTCATACTCCCGCTGCTTTTCAAGGTTTCGCGCCCGGTACTCCCTTGAATACTGCCGGTGGTAGGCGCGGCTCTTTTCCTTTTTGGCTTCTTCGATTTCCTCCCGCATTTGCCGGATTTCCTGCTCGGTCGGTTCTGCAAGCTGTGTCACTTCATTCTCAAACTTGCCGATATAATTGAAATATATGCTGATGTGCTGGATTGCGTATCTCGCCCTTTTCTGGTCGCGCTCATGCACTTCAATCCGGCTGATAAACTCGTTGAGAATGGCGGGGGTAAGGTCGGTAAAGGCAGCATGGCGTTCCGTCAGCTTCAAAAACTTCTGCGCCCGTCCTCCCGCGTTCTCATAAGCGGATAGCTGCTCTTGGAGCGTGGCAAGCTCCGCTTTCAGCGCGTAGTATTCTTCCGAATACTTCTGCGACATCTGCTCATAGCGGTCTTGCGGGATCGTGCCGAGGGCGTTGTCCTCGTAGAGCTTATTCAGCACCTTGTCAATCTGTTCAAGGCGCGTCGTGATTTGCGGAATACGCTTCTGCTGCTTTTTGGTCTGGTCGGTCTGCTGCATGGCAAGGTTCTTTTTCACTAAGGCTTCAAACTCCGCCCGGTTGCTGATAGAATAGTCCTCGATTTTCTTCAGCACTTCCGCGATGGTCTGCATGAGCAAGTCCGCGTCCATGATGTGCGGGGAATGGCATTTGGGGTTCTTGGCTTTTCCCTTGTGGTACTCGCTGCAATAGGCAACATGGCGCTTGCCGCCGTTCCGGTAATCTATACGAATGTGCATTTTTGCGCCGCAGTCTTTACAGAAAAGCAAGCCGGACAGAGGGTGGATTTCCCCGTCCCCGTTGGGGCGTCTGACGGGTGCGTTTTCCAAAATCCGCTGTACGGTTTCAAAATCGCTGCGGCTGATAATCGGCTCATGCACATTTTCTGTGATGTGCCACTGGCTCCGGTCTACATAGTGGTTATGTTTATCCCGGAAATGCTTTGTAGTCTTGAAGTTGACTACATCGCCGCAATACTCCTGCCGTGTGAGGATATTGGTCAAGGTGGCTTTGTTCCACTTGCAGCGGTTATCCTCGTTGAGCGTCTTATTTTTACAGGTTCCCCGCCCCCGGTCTTTCATGTAGAAAGTGGGGGTTGGGATTTGCTCCTGTGTCAGATATACGGCGATTTGGTTGCGGTTCTTCCCGCCGATAAACAGACGGAAAATCAAACGGACAACCTCGGCGGCTTCCTCGTCGATTATCCAAAAATCCTTGTTGTCCGGGTCTTTGACATAGCCGTAAGGGGCTTCGGTGACAATCGGCTTTCCACTCATGCCTTTGGTCTTAATGCCCGTTTTCACTTTCTTGCTGATGTCCTTTGCGTACCACTCCGACATGATGTTGATAAAGGGCGCAAACTCCAATGTGTCGGGCTTCTCGCTGTCTATCCCGTTGTTGACCGCGATAAAGCGCACATTGTTCCGTCTGAATATCTCCATAGCGTTGCCGACTTGGAGATAGTCGCGCCCCCAGCGGGTCATGTCTTTCATAATACACACGCCGATTTTACCGTTTTCTACGTCCTCTATCATGCGGGAGTAGGCGGAGCGGTCGAAAAATCTGCCGCTTTCATCGTCGTCAATGTAGTGCCGGATATTCGTCAATTTTAGCTGTCTGGCGTAGCTTTCCAAAAACTTCTTCTGGTTCTGTATGGAGTTGCTTTCGCCGCCGTCCCTGTCCTCGTCGCCTACGGAAAGGCGGGAGTAAAGGGCTGTGATTTTGTTGTAATCATTCATGTGCATATCCTCCTGTGCGTCCATGTAGAGTTCTTTACACTTAAGATTATGCACTCCATCGGGCAGAGCCGTACTCCGCGCCCTTGCGGTATTTCTTCGCGTTTTTCCCTTTGACATAGACTATCAAGCGGATAATCACCGCACCGACAATGCCGACAAGCAAATCCAACGGGTAAACGCTCGGCAAGGCGTTTTCAAAGGCTGCGGAAAATCCTTGTGTGATATTCAGTATCTTTGCAGAAATATCCGCGCCGGGGGCAAGCCGCACCGCCTGTCCGACTTTATCAAAGAGATAGACAAAGAACACATAGGGGATATTCGGAAGTATCAGCTTTTTGTAGTTGATCTGCTTCATATCTCGCGCCCCCTGTCCATTTTCTTTACCTTGTCGCGGGCGGCGTTAAGCTGCTTCGCCTTGTCCTTTGCAGCGGCAAGGGCTTTGCGGATAGAGGGCTTTTTCTCCCGGTTCAGCTTCTTTGCGGAAAACTCTTGAAACGCTGCGGTCATAACGTCCGCGTCCCGGCCTTTGAAAAACACAAGGTAACGGGTCTGCTCGCCCTTAACCTTTTTTAGCGAAAAATCTATGTTGTATTTCTTCGCCGTACTCTCAAAGGCTTTAATATTGCTGTCGGTGATCTCGATGTTGGAAACACCCGCGTTCTGCTTCATAAGCTGCCGCATGGTCTGTTTCCCATGCGCGGGTTTGCTTTTCTGCTCCAAAAACTTTTGGATTGCTTTCTGTAACGCCTGTTCGGTAAGCCGCGCCGCGCCTTTTCCCACTTTGACGTATAGGGCAATCGTTTTTTGGGTTACTTCCTCCTGCAAGGTATCAACTCCTTTCCCGGTAAAGTGCGGCTATGCTCATTCGCCGCCGTATAAGTCGTGATTGACAAGGGCGGTATAGTAGCTGTCAATGGTACTCGGCGCGTTGAACAGCACCGCTTTTAGATACTGCTTGATGTTGCGCACTTTGGTTGTGTTCTCCCTCATGCAATCCAAAACAAACTCAATATGGCTGCTGTTCAGCTTCAAAAACTTGGATTTCACCAATTCGGCGGGGTAGTCGTCCCCGGCAATACGGATTGTCTTTCGGGCTGTGCAGACGGTTTCCAGCATAAGGTCAACAATCTCGTCCAAACGGTCTTTGTCAATTTTGCAGTTTTGAATGAGATGGTCGTATTCGATATTGTCCTTGATAATCTCCCTGTAAATCTCTACTGCGCTATTGCTTTTCGCTTCCGTTCTTTTCCTTTCCGGCGGCGTAGCCGCTTCGCCATGCGCAAAGGGCAAGGGGTTTAGGGAATGGAAAGGAATGGAATCGGTACTTGATAAATCAGTAATTGATTGTTCTTTACTTAATATATCTTTATTTAATTGCGTTGGATTTTCCAACGTAGGTTTTTCCTGCGTAGGTTTTTCCAACGTTGGATTATCCAATGTTGGATTTTCCAATGTAGGTAAATCCAATATAGGCGGCTGTCCGCCGCTGGTAGCTGCTTCCGGCTCTCGCGGCTGCGGCTGCTCGTATATGACGTAATCTGCGCCCCGCAAGCGTCCCTTTTCGTCGCGCTCCCGGCTGCGCACGATATATCCGGCTTTTTCGAGTTCCTTTACCGCTTCGCGGATTGCGTCGATCTTCTCCCGGTTGATATGGGATAAGCCCGCAAGGGTATAATCCCAATCTTCGGGCAGCGAAAGCATTTGCGACAACAAGCCCTTTGCCTTTAAGGACAATTCCTTGTTTCGCAAGTGGTGGTTGCTCATAACGGTATATCCCGTATTTCGCTCCACTCTGAAAACTGCCATATTTCCTCACTTCCTCTCTTGGTATGCGTGGACAATTAGAAAGCCGTTTTCGGCTGTTTTGGTATTGCAATATGCCCTTTGCCGTTTTCGCGTCTGCAAAGCCGCATGGCACAAGGGCTTTTGCCCGTCTATTTGTCCATGCTGGCGTGCGTTTTCCGCGTCCTTTTGCCGGGGCAATAGGGACACTCTTTGAAAACGCAAAACTCATATTTCCACCCGGGGCGGTAGAAACGGCAAGTGCCGCAATCTTCATCATCTCCGGCACAACCGGATTGATAGCGGTCAAATCCCGGCTTCTGCTGCATGAGCAATTCAAACGCCCGCTGCTTGCCCTTTGTGAAATACATTCCGGCTGCACCTCCTTTCCTGCGGGCATAAAAAAACGGCGTTACTTTCTCCCCCAAAGGGGTTAAGGTAACGCCGTTTGTGTGCGTATTCAGTTTTTAACACATTCCCTGTCTATCCGCTGTCCGCAAAACCATTGATTTTATTAGCTTTTTGCCGCTATCGCTATCACACCTCATTATTCAATAGACCTGCTTTTCAGGAGCTTCTTGACGATATTGAAATGGGATATATCTCAGTTGTTATCGTCAGAGACCTTTCCCGATTAGGCAGAGATTATGTCTCGGTTGGTCATTACACAGACAACTATTTCCCTGAGCATAATGTAAGGTTTATCGCTGTTAATGATATGGTTGACAGTGATGAGGGTGAAAACGAAATCGCACCATTCAAGAATGTTATGAATGAAATGTATGCGAGAGATATCAGCCGTAAGGTAAGAAGTGCTCATCGTATTCGCGGAAATATGGGAGAACCGTTATCTCAACCCGCCTTACGGGTATATGAAAGACCCACAGAACAAAAAGAAGTGGATTATTGATACCGAATCTGCAGAAGTAGTCAAGAGTATCTTTGCAATGTGCATTGAGGGTAAAGGCAATGAAACTATTGCCCGTATCTTACAGGAAAACAAAGTAATGATACCGATGACATATTGGCAGAGCAAAGGTCTTAACAAGGGCGGTAAAAAAACTCAGCCTGACCCTTATAAATGGTGTAAGACGACGGTACAGAAGATTCTTGCACAACAGGAATACTGCGGTGATGTTATCAACTTCAAGACTTACTCAAAAAACTTCAAGAATAAGAAAAGACTTCAGAATCCCGAAGAGAACTGGAAGATTTTCAAGAATGTTCACGAGCCGATAATTGACAGAGATACTTTTGAAACTGTTCAGAAGATGAAAGCCAAAGGTAAACGCAGAGCACCGAATCCCGAACATGCTGAAAAGAATATGTTCTGCGGATTGTTATACTGTGTCGATTGCGGAAGTCCTTTATGGTTCAATGTCAATCACCCGAATACTGATATCAAGTATTTTATGTGCTTCAACTACAAAGGTCGCAGAGGCACCTGTGAGGGTGCACATTATGTCAGAGCTGATTATTTGGAGCAGATTGTGATGCTTGAGCTCAGAAGTCTTGCAAGCTTTCTCATTGAAGATGAAGAAGCGTTCGCAGATATTCTTGAAGCAAAGACAAACAAAAGCATACTCAATCAGCAGAAGTTTCTTGAAAGCAGTATTGATAAAGCAACAGCAAGAACTAAGGAGGTTGCCGTGATGTATGAAAAACTCTTTGAAAAGCACATCAACGGTATTGTTAACGAAGAAAGCTTTATGCAATTATCTCAGAGGTATGAAACAGAACGAGACGAGCTGAAACTAAAAATCAGGCAATACCAAGAAGAGCTTTCAGAGATAGAAAATCTTCGTACAAGCAAAGAACAATTCACATTGGCAGTCCGTAAGTTTATGCAGATGGAAACTCTTACACCTGCACTCCTGAATGAACTTATTGAGAAAATCGAGGTTCACTCCATTGAGGGTAAAGGTAAGAACAGAACGCAGAAAATCATTATTCATTACCGCTTCATCGGGGTTATTGAAAATCCCATAAAAGAGAAAAACATAGTCCTCGAAGCAAGACAAGGAGTCGCCGTAGAATAACAGTGGCTTTAATAAGAGGGTATAGCGGCTCGCCTTTCAGAGCGTCTAACATAGTGATAATCTCGTCAGAGTTATACCACTCATACTCACGCCTTTCGAGCTTTGAAAGACGCACGAGCTCACAAGGATTTGTACTTATCAGCCTGTGTCGCATATCCGTTTTTTATTGCTTGCTTAACTATTTCTTGCTTTTTTCTTGCTTCTTGTTTTATCATATTCATGAGAAGTACTTCTTTCTTGGTTAATGTTGTTTTGCGATTTCATTATACCATATTTTGAAGCTACTTCTCTTTTTTGGGGGTCACATCATTTTAACAAATACATTCTGTATTTCGGTACTGGTATTACATGATATTGACACTTCCACCTTGTGTGTTATAAACTACTTTCGTCCATTTATTCGTCCTCCTTTGATTCTTTACGGTTGATGTTGCTTCTTCCATTATATCAAAGGAGGACTTATTTTTTTTGAATGAACGCTTTCGATTTTTACTCTCCACAAGTAAAACTTGTGGTTGGGTATATAATCGAAAGAAACACCAGTTTGTGTGTTTTTTTCTCTTGCAAATTTTTTATAAATAAGTTAATATATAAGTGGAAAATATCGGAACAGGTGTGAGGCTATTAAGAAAAAATCAAAAGTCGCTTTCGCTGTAATCTGTGTTGCTGTGTTTTTCACCGATAGTTTTCTTTACGCATATGCCTCAGGTCATGAAACCTAATATGCGGAAGGTCGTACTTCTTCAACAGTTTCCCAAACCTATGAGCAATGGATGGGTAATAAGTATCTCCGTTCGGTTTCTTAAAGATGTAGTCGTTTTCGGTATATGCATTACTAAAGAAGTCTCCGTTATTGTTTTCCTCATCTTTGGCCAAATCAGTAGATTTCTGATTTCCGTAAACAGCGGGAACGCACGATAACTTGAATTAGTCTTTTTCAACAACTTTAGTTTCTACCGATACGGTGTGCGTATCAAAATAGAGTTTCCATTAAAATCAACACTTTGCCATTAAAGTCCGAGAACCTCACTGCGGTGCAAGCCATACATAACGGTTGTTTTAATAATAGTATTTTGCTGATTTATTTCAAATTTTTTATCTTATAGTCCAT
>OLYY01000979.1_pt1 | contig 11085 bp, 13 predicted proteins | sample 1673561 | NCBI WGS metagenome assembly OLYY01 (sample SAMEA103958115, study PRJEB25191) | human gut metagenome | biome: human-associated habitat [ENVO:00009003]; feature: intestine environment [ENVO:2100002]; material: feces | place: Germany | collected 2013/2015
TACTGATTAAACCGAAGCCACGGAGATAGTAATTATCGACAGTCAAATGAATTACTGAGGAAAACTTGACACTTACCAGAAAGGCCTTTATCCTGCTTGATGCGCAGGAGTGAGGTAGACTGGTAGGTCGGCGGTACGATGATAAGGTACGCGCAGGAAAGAGCTATGAATCCGCCGGTGATGTAGGCAATTTTTCTCTTGTTGTTATTCAGGACTTGCCATAGCTCAAGTAAGTCGATTTCTTGTTCGTTCAAAATGTTGTCTCCTTTGAAATAGAAGATGAAAGAGCTTTTTCTTTGATATGGTTTGTTAGTTGTTGGTTGTTGGTTGCCTGGGCTGCATGGAATAGCATTCGTTATCTTCCGCAGCATAGGTAGTTGTTTCTTCTCTTAGCTCTGTCGCCTGCCGGGTCTGAAGTGTGCAGATCAGTCCACGCAGCAATTTCAATACTGTTACATTTTTCTGGTACAGTTCACCAGCTTGCATTTTTTCGATGTAGTGTAAATCACTGCATAGGATAATCTGAGTTTCTAATTCATACGCAGAGCCACAAGAAATCCGTAAAAAATGCACATATTCTTTCGCGCCATCTCTTCCATACCCTTCCGCTATATTTGAAAGTATCGATACAGCAGCTCTTCGCATTTGGGATGACAGGCCATACCGCTCGGATTCTGGCAGTGTTTCTGTAATACGGTAAACCATGTTACATAGAATGCGGGCTTCTTTCCACGCATTCAGTTCTCTGTATGTTCCCATTTCTCCCCCAATCGGCACAGGTGGTCATGATGACCGCTTGCAATACGCAAACAACCATCAACAAACAACATGCTTTAAGATCAATCCTTATCAATCCTGGATACGTAGTAGCCTGCACTGATGAGCGGAGCGATGTCTCTGGAGAAGCTGATGCGGCTGTTCTTGGTGAGGTAGAGGATGTCCCCTTCTCTCAGCTCGTAATTTTCTTTCATACTGCCTGTCTTCAAGAGGCGATTGAGATTGATGGGGATGGCTTTGTCCGTATTGTCTTGATGGATGAGGAAAATTTTCTTCTTCGCAGTATCCCATGTGAAGCCTTCGGCGGCGCCGATCGCATCAATGACACTGTGACCTTTGGTGAGCTCGTAAGCGCCCGGTTTCTTCACTTCCCCGAAAACGAAGACGCGGACGGTGCCGAGCTTCACAATATTGACAGCGACGTCAGGATCGACATAGTAGCGGGAGAGCCCTTTTTCGAGTGTGGCAGTGAATTCGGCGACAGTCATACCCTTCGCGTCGATTTCTCCGACAAGGGGAAAAGAGACTTTCCCATCCGGACGCACGAGGTAGGGTGACTGGGTCGCGCTCTGTGTGCTCGAGCTGATATCTGTATCCTGAGTGACGATGATATTCAGCTGGTCACCGGCGCGCAGGGTGTAGTCTTCGGCCCCAGCTGCCATCGTGAGGGCTGTCATCGCAAGCGTCAGGGCGATGAGTTTCTTCTTCATAGTTCCTCCTATCAATACATACGCATCATTTCCCGAAGAGTCTTGCCAAAAAGCCTTTCTTATGCGGCTTGTTCGGCAAAGGTGGATCTGCGTAGTAAATTCTATTTTTTAAGATCATAGCAGCATGTGCATCGCAGGCTGCTATGAAATCATGATTCCCTGTGTAAGCATCGAGCTTTTCCTGAAAATCGCGAGTGTCTGCATTGCGCCAGTCAGTCCGATGGGCATCAGATCCAAGGAAATGGACGGCCCTGTGGTCGTAGAGCCACTTCGCATAGGCAGCTGTTTTTTCCTTGAATTGGCCGGAGAAGCTGCCGATATTCGACTGGGTGAGAAGGCCTTTCTCGATCCAGCGCAGAAGATGGTCAGGCTTCTCCATGATGTGCGGATAGCGCTCGGGATGAGCGAGAATCGGCTGGTAGCCGCGCAGCTGCAGTTCATAGATGAGCCGCCCAGTGCTCTCCGGCGCGCTCGAGGGCAGGAGCTCAATCAGGATGTAGTGTGTACCTGCAAGGCAGTAGTCGGTACCGCCGTCGGGAAGATAGTTCATTGTATCAGCATCGAAGCTGACTTCCGCGCCGGTATGGATACGGACGGGGATGCCCGCTTTGTCCGCTTCTTCCTGCAGCTGCTCTGCCCTTTCGACAATGGAGGCCCAGGAGGGCACGACGCCTCGCCGATGCATGTGCGGCGTCGCAAACATGTCGGTCACACCGGAAGCCGCTGCCTGCCGAAGCATCCCGAGCGACATGTCCAATGAACGGGATCCGTCATCTCCTTCGATGTCGTATAGGATATGTGAATGGATATCTATCATAGAATTACTCCTTGTTTTTTACGGAATCGCCATAGGACATCGTTAATAAAAGAATGAAATATTACATGTTAATTATAGCATCCGTACAAGGACGTTTCAATTTAAAACACAGCAAATTGTAGAATTCCTTTATTTTGGGCAAATCACAATTTGATTCGATAAAATCTATATTGTTAACCATTTACCCCCCCCCTGAAAATAAGAATCTTTGTTCTATTTTATTATGCGTTTTTTTGACTCGCTTTTTACATTGATTTCTAACGATTTCGCTAATCTTAGTATAGCGCAGCAGGTTAGACAAAGAATGTCCATATCGTTAGTTGACCATTGGCCATTCGGAGTTAGCTAGGGAAGCGCTGATGAAATCGTTGTCAGATTTGCCCCTGTGATTTAATCAGCATTTCCCTAACAACAAAAAAAGAGCCGCCCGCACGGGGCTGCTCTTACAGATTCTGATTCAGTTGATCCAGCGTCTTCTCGAAGCTCTTGGCGAAACGAGCGAGAAACCAGTCGACTTCTTTCATATGAAGGTCTTCGAGTTTTTTTCGTGTCGTGCGATAGGCTTCTTGAAATTCCGGATTTCCATCGCGGACTTCTTCGGCGCATTTCAGGAAGGCGGAGAGGGTATCGGCGGCTTTGGCAAGGGGCCAGAGGGGATCTTGCTCAAGGGTGACGAGATAGGACGCGTAGCTTTCCTGCAGTTCTTCGGGGAGTGTCGCGAGGAGTTTCTTCCTGGCTTCTGTCTCGATCTCCTCATACTTTTCGTGGAGGCCGGGGGTGAAATATTTCACAGGTGTCGGAAGGTCGCCGGTGAAGACTTCGCTGGCATCGTGGTAAAGGGCGAGCATGGCGCAGTGCTCGGGATCTGCCCACTCATGGAAGATGTCTTGCCGGATGAGAGCGAGGGCGTGGGCGATCATGGCAGTCTGGAGAGTGTGCTCGGCGTCATTCTCGGGGATGGTGCTGCGCATGAGACCCCAGCGGGCGATGTATTTCAGACGCGACATGTAGGCAAAGAAGGGATAGTTCATTTCACTCTCCCCCAGTTGTCTCCGTAGAACCAGAAATGATGGACAGGACCATGGCCGTGACCGACGGAGTCTGTCTTCGCACGCGCGATGGCGCCGGTGAGGTAGTCCTTGGCGGCCTCTATTGCGCCTTCGAGAGGAAGACCTTTGGCAAGGCTTGCCGCGATGGCGCTTGAAAGGGTGCAGCCTGTACCGTGGGTATTTTTCGTGTCGATGCGCTCTCCGGGGTAGGCGATGAAGTCTTTGCCGTCATAGAGAAGGTCATCGGCGTCCATGATGTGATGTCCGCCCTTGATGAGGACGGCTTCGCACCCGAAGGTCATGAGTATTTCGGCGGCTTTTCGGCGGTCCTGCTCGCTCGTGATGGATATGCCGGAGAGGACCTCGGCTTCGGGGATGTTCGGCGTGATGAGTGCCGCCAGGGGGATGAGCTTTTCTTTATAGAGTGCGATGGCATCGTCCTCGAGCAGTTTGTCTCCGCTGGTGGCGACCATGACAGGATCGACGATGAGAGGTGCGCTTCGGTGATTTCCAAGGAAATCAGAAACCGTATCCACGATGGCAGCTGTCCCTAGCATGCCTGTCTTGACGGCGTCAGGTGCTATGTCGTCGTAGATGGCTTCGAGCTGGGCTTTGACCAAGGAGATCGGAGTATTCACGACCATGCTGACCCCCTTCGTATTCTGCGCTGTCAGGGCGCAGATGCAGCTCATGCCGTAGGTGCCGAGGGCGGCAAAGGTCTTCAGGTCTGCTTGGATACCGGCGCCGCCGGAGGAGTCAGAGCCCGCGATGGTGAGTAATTTTTTCATAGGTACCTCCTTGGAAATAGTTATTGGCGGTGGGCAGTCAGCAGTCAGTGGATCAGCTCACATCGTTTTTTTCATGCCGCTACATGGGATATATCCTGCTCCGTTATCATGCTAGGGAAACACTGATTCAATCGTTGTCAGATTTTACTCTTGAATTTTTATGCATAGCGAGGAATAACCTGACGCGAATAGCGAGCTATTTAAGGAAGGCTATGACGAAGCTATGCATAAAAATTCTTGTAGAAGCTGACTCTGCGATTTAATCAGCGTTTCCTTAAGTTGAAACTTCAGAACCTGTTAATGATTTCGTTCCCATTGTACGCGGTGCGATGGGGAATGGCAAGAAGGGACTTCACAAAAATGTAGGAAAAAACGTATAATAAGGGTAAGTGCAACGAAGGAGTCAAAACCATGCCCAAGAACACACCCATGCGAAGAAAAGACCGAAAGGTGACGGACGAAGATGCCATCCGTTTCCTCCTGATGAATCAGGAGGTCCTCCATCTCGGACTTTCTGACAGCGATCGGATCTACGTGGTGCCGGTGAATTATGCCTTCACCTATGAAGATGGGCATCTGGCTCTCTATTTCCATGGCGCCAAAGCAGGACTGAAGTACGATATCCTGCAAGAAAAGCCGGACGTCGGCTTCTGCATCGACGGTGATCAGATGGTGATCCCCGATGAAAAAGACGCGGGCCGCTTCACCACACACTACAAGTCCATCATCGGAAGCGGGCGTGTATCCATGATCCGAGAAAGGGAAGAGGCGAAGAAGGCTCTCACTCTTTTTATGAAACACTACTCGCCGCATGACTGGGATATCAGCGATGCCATGGCTGAAAGGGCGGCGATCTTTCGTCTGGACGCAGAAGAATTTCAAGTGAAGGTCAATCGTTGACTGGGCTTTAGTCCCTAATCCCTAATCATCAGTCCCTCACAAAAGGAGCCCATCATGAATCTATCAGAACAAATCACAAAGAACAATCTGTATAAGACCTTCGAGCCCTACATCGACCCCGCCGTCACGATGAAGGAGCGTCTCGACGGCCATGTACGCCTCACCGCACATGCGAGTGAAGAAGCCAAGCAGGCACTCGCCAAGTGGAAGGCCATCAAGCTGAAGGAACGGCTGTTTTAAGAAAAACCATGGCAAAGGAGAACCATCATGGACACCCATCTCGATCCGACATCCATCGCTCTCTTGAATCTGCTCACGGAGAAGCAGAAGGACTATGCGTTGACCCTGTATGCGAACCGTGAGAAGAAGGCATCGACCGCTTACATCCTATGGGTGGTCTTTGGCGTGTACTATTTCTACCTCGGACATCCGGTGAAGAATATCCTTCTCTGGATCCTCTGCGGCTGCTTCATCGGCATTATCTGGTGGATCATCGACCTTTTCCGCATCTCCGGCATGGTGAAGCGGAAGAATCAGGAGATCCTGAAGATCTGTATCGCGGAAGCCCAGCAGCTCTACCCGAGCCCCGTGCCACCCGTGCATTTTGAAAAGTAGACCTCATCGCAAAAGGCCGCCCCGTAAGCAGGGCGGCCTTTTGCGGTCAATCACGATGTCAACTGTAGTATAGCACGTTCTTTGGCTGGTGACTAGAGACTAGTGCCTAGTGACTGAATTGGGCATTGCCTTATTTATACTCCGCGGCGTTTCCTTATTTTTATGCGCCGCACCACCATTTCTCATTTCTCATTTCTAATTTCTCATGCAAGCGAGGATTTCATCCCCAATCAAAGGGACAGCACGTCCCTGGGACTAACCCTTTCCCCTCATTTCTCACTGTTCATTCGAGATATGCATCTTATCGAAGGCGAGGAAGGCGAGCGAAGTGATGATCGCTACGACGGTCGCCAGGCCCATGCCCTTCAGCTGCACCGGCCCAAGGACGATGGTCGCGCCGGAGAGGCCGGAGATCATCGTGACTGCGGTCAGGATCAGATTTCTGGACTTCGTATAGTCCACATGCTTTTCGATCAGCATGCGGATACCGGAAGCCGCAATGAAGCCGAAGAGGAGGATGCAGACGCCGCCCATGACCGGAGTCGGGATGCCGTGGATGAGCGCGGCGATCTTTCCGATGAAGGAGAAGAGGATGGCAAAGCAGGCAGCACCGCCGATGACCCAGGTGCTGTAGACGCCCGTCATCGCCATGACGCCCATGTTTTCCCCATACGTGGTATTCGGCGTAGAGCCGACGAAGCCGGAGATCATATTCGACAGGCCGTCTGCAAAGAGCGAGCGGTGAAGTCCCGGGTCTTTGATGAGGTCGCGTCCGACGATATCGCTCGTGACGAAGAGATGGCCGATATGTTCGGCGAGGACCACGAAGAGCGCCGGAAGGATCATCATGATGGCAGAGAGATTGAAATGCGGTGCATAGAAGGTCGGCAGGGCGAACCATGGCATCTCTTCTACATGTGTGAAGTCTACGACACCCATGAAGACGGAGAGAATATAACCGGCGATGACACCGATGAGGATCGGGATGATGGAGATGAATCCGCGCCCAAGAACGGTCGCAAGGATGGTGACGATCAAGGTGAACATGGAGATCGTGATGGAAGTCGCTGCGCTCATGCCCTGCGGCTCACCGATGAAGCCGGACATGGTCATGGCGAGCGGTGCCAGCTCGAGCCCGATGATCGCGACGATCGCGCCCATGGCAGCCGGCGGGAAGAGGACATCGATCCAGCCGACGCCGATCTTCTTCACGAGAAGCGCGATGATCATGAAGCAGAGACCGAAGGCGATGAAGCCGCCCTGGGCATCCGCATACGTCATGCCAGCCGTCGCCGTCACCGCCAGCACTGGCGAGATGAAGGCGAAGGACGAGCCGAGGTAGGCAGGGAGCTTCCATTTGCAGATGGTGAGGTAGAGGAGCGTCCCGATGCCGTTCATGAAAAGGCAGGTCGCGGGGTCTACATTCAAGAGGAAGGGCACCAGCACCGTGGAGCCAAACATGGCGAAGAGGTGCTGCAGCGAGAGGGGGATGGTGGGGAGGAGCGGGAGCCGCTCCTCGATCTCGATGATTCTTTTGCTCATAAGATTCTCCTTTTTAATAGTGACAGGAAAGTGGGGAGATCAGACATCAGGCGGGGGGCTCTTGGCTTCCCGCATTTCGATTCCTCCTTGGAGGATCGGAAAGGGTGGAAGCGGGCGCATTGCAAGTCCCGGAAAAAAGGAGGCTTTCGTGAAACGAAAGAGCCTCCTTCCTTTGCCTGATTGTGAATTTTTACCTGTCATATTTTATTCTTTTTGCGAAAGAAAAGCAAGTGGAGCGTCAGGAGAGAAATTCATGGACTGAAAAGTAGACGCAATATTGCGTTTATTTTTCAGCCCATGATTCATATACAGAGTCATGCGTGCGTGATATAATAATCATGAAAGAGCCGATACATACAGGATAAAAACATGATTATACATTTCATAATGGGTGATTTCAAAAGATAGATGCACTGAAAATTAGACGTAATATTGCGTTTAATTTTCAGTAAAGAGGAGTGTCACGATGGAGTTCAAACGACAGAAATACATGGATGCGCTGGTGGAGCGCATGCACAATGGCATGATCAAAGTGGTGACCGGGATTCGCAGAAGTGGGAAGTCTTATCTTCTCTTCAATCTCTTTGCCCGTTACCTGATGCAGCAGGGAACGGCGATGGATCATATCCTCACCATGCAGCTCGACCGATGGGATATGCGGCGCTACCGAGATCCCGACATGCTCCTCTCTTGGATTCACGAGCGCATGACGGATGAAGGGGACTACTATATCCTTCTCGATGAAGTACAGTTTCTCGATCACTTTGAGGAAGTGCTGAATTCCCTCCTGTATGAGTCACATGTGGACGTGTACGTGACAGGGAGCAATTCGAAATTTCTCTCCAACGACATACTGACCGCCTTCCGCGGGCGCGGGGACGAGATCCATGTCTACCCGCTGGCCTTTTCGGAATTCATGGAGCAGTACGACGGGGATATGTACCACGGTTGGGCTGACTACGCGACCTATGGCGGTCTTCCGCAGGTCGCGTCTATGAAGACAGAGCAGCAAAAGATCACCTACCTGCAGAGCCTCTTCAAGGAAACGTATCTGAAGGACATCCTGGAACGGCATAAGCTCAAATATCCGGAGGGGATGGAAGACCTGGTGAATGTGCTCGCCTCCTCTATCGGTACGCTGATGAATCCGACCAAGATCCTGGCGACCTTCCAGAGCCGCTTCCATTCGAAACTCAGCCTGAATACCATTCGCCAGTACATCAATTTCCTTGAAGAAGCCTTTCTGATACAGAAGGCCGTCCGCTACGATGTGAAGGGCAGGAAATATATTGACACGCCAGTGAAGTACTACTTCGAGGATGTGGGACTCCGAAATGCGCGGCTTGATTTCCGACAGGTAGAGGAAACGCACCTGATGGAGAATATCATTTACAATGAACTGCGTTGCCGCGGCTACCTGGTGGACGTTGGCGTAGTGAATCGGAGAATACTCGATGAAGAGAGTGGGCGGATGCTGAGCCGTCAGCTCGAAGTGGACTTCATCGCGAGTCTGGGAAATAAGCGATACTACATCCAGTCCGCCTTCCACTTGCCGGATGAGGAGAAGATTCGTCAGGAGAAGGCCTCTCTCCTCGCCCTTTCAGATGGGTTCAAGAAGATCATCCTCGTCAAGGATGTCATGCGCCCGCGCCGCGGTGATGACGGGATCCTCATTATGAGTGTCTTTGACTTCCTCCTCTATCCTCATGGGCTGGATGAGGTGTTTGCGTAGGGCAGCGGTTGCGGCGCAACGATGCACAATAAAAGCGATGAGATTTTTGTCTCATCGCTTTTATTGTGCATCATGCAGTGATGGCTAATGCTTGCTCCTTAGAACTGGAACTGAAGACCGATCTCGAAGTTGCGGCCGGGAGCGGAGTACCAAGAGCTGCTATATGGATCTTTGCAGGTGCCGACATCAGTGTAGAACTGGTCGAATATGTTATTCAAGCGGCCGAATACGGTGATGTCAGGGCGAATCTGATAGTTGGCAGCCAAGTTCCAAACCCAGTAATTGGCATAGTCTCTCATAGCTGTCTTGCTGGCGCTGCCGTAACGGTTCATGACACCTCTGCCATAGAGGGAGGCTGTGAGTTTGTCGGATTGATAATTGATACCGATATCCAATGTGCTTTCTGGAAGTTGTCCATCCAGATTGATGTTGAGGTTATCTTTTGCACGGTTGATGTGGAGATAAGAATAACCGAGGCTGGTGCTCCAGTGTTCATTGAATTGCTTGTTCAAGGAAATATTAAATCCTGTGGAATCTGTTTTTCCCATATTGTTATATTCGCCGGCATAGGTAATTGGATCGGTCATGACCCAAACAATCTGATTTTTGGCATGTTGGCGGAAAATGCTGAAGGAGCTGGAAAGACTGTCGCTGAATTTATGGTTTACGCCCCATTCAAAGGTATAGCCTTCTTCTGGATCAAGATTTGGATTGCCGTAATCAGCGGAATATAACTGATAGAGGTTTGGCGCTACAAAGAACTGCTTATAGCTGAAATAATAATTGGTGTTTTCATTCTGTTTGTAGCCTAACGTCAGGCTTGGGGAGGTATGACTTCCAAATTCGGAGTTGTGGTCAAAGCGGATCCCCGGAGTGACATTCCATTTCTCTGTCAGATCAATTTTATCCTGCAGATAGAAAGCGGTATTGTTGATGTGAATACCATCGGGGACCTGTTCTGTCGAAGCATTATAGAAAGGATCATTGTGGTATTTTGTGATTTCATCTCTATACCAATCCACGCCGCCAGTGATTGTTTGTTTCTCAGTCGTATATGTCAGCTGATCGGAAACGCCGATCGTCTTCATTCCCATTGTCCATGCCTGTCCGAATCCATTCCCGGATTTGTTGTAGTTATCTTGGAAATCGACTTTTGTGCGATAGACAGAGAATTGGTTGGATAAGCGGTCGTTGATTTTGGCTTTATACTGGAGATTGATGTAGTCGTTGTCCTTCTTGCCTTTATCTCTCTTGGTATCATTACTGCCATAGTCAGGGCGGGTGTAGTCGGATTTATATTTTTCATAGTTTAAGGAAATGTCAGAATCATTGCCAAGATCATAACCGAGTTTGACTTTGTAGTGCTCAGAATTGAAGTGATTGATGACTTTGCGCCCCCAGCCATCTTTATAGTCTCCCATCAGCTCTTTGCCGGCTTCGGCTGTCCAGAATACTTTGCCTTCTTTGCCTTCGTTGTAGAAGCTGTAGTTTTCTGTGCTGTTGTTGCCGAAGGAGGTTTTCAGTGTGGTATGGACGGCATTTTCGGCCGGTTTTTTAGTGATTACATTGATAACGCCGCCTTGTGCATCTGAACCATACAGGGTGGAGGCAGAGCCTTTCAGCACTTCGATGTGATCAATGGAGTCCATATTGATCATTTCGCCAAGATTAGCGGCAGTCCCTGTAATGCCGTTGATGTTTCTCCTGACGCCATCAACGAGTACAACAACGTTGGACGAGCCATTGATATAAATGGAGTTTGTCTGGTATACTTGTGCGTTCCCGCCGTGATTGCTGAGGAAAACGCCGGGGACGGTACTAACTGCCTGAGAAACATCGCTATAATGTTTCTGTGCGATCTCATCTGCAGTCACGATTGCTACATCCGCATTGGTGTCAATCTTCTTCTCTGGTGCTCTGTTCGCTGTGACGACGACCGCATCCAGTGAATACATCGGCACGCTATCCGCTGCCTGCACGCTAAAAGCGCCTGTGGTAAGCACAAGAGCTGCCAAAGACGCTGTCAAAATTTTCTGATTCATTTTACTTCCTCCTTTATCCCGTATGGACGGAAACTTGAAAACAACCTGCGCCATCTGCTTCCGGTATACATCGCACCATCCGCAGCGGATCAGTTGTCTTCATCAAAGAGGGC
>OLYY01000980.1_pt1 | contig 11079 bp, 8 predicted proteins | sample 1673561 | NCBI WGS metagenome assembly OLYY01 (sample SAMEA103958115, study PRJEB25191) | human gut metagenome | biome: human-associated habitat [ENVO:00009003]; feature: intestine environment [ENVO:2100002]; material: feces | place: Germany | collected 2013/2015
CTTGGCCGAATAGAGGGGCGGGGTTTGCAGTCGTTCGCCGGTGAGCGAGCGGAGCACCTCCTCGACCGCTTCGCGCGTGATATGTTCGAAGGGATAGGTCTTGTCGATGGGGTGTTCGAGGTCGAAGCTGGGGGTCGTGGCTCCCAGCATCAGGTCGGCGACGTACTCTTTCTCCTCGGCTTGCAGGGCGTCCGCCATTTTGGTCGCCTTGCCGATGCAGACCAGCAGGATGCCCGTTGCGAGCGGGTCGAGCGTCCCGGCGTGGCCGACTTTGATTTTCGGGTAACCGGCCCTGCGCAGGGCGAACTTGATTTTGCGGACTACGTCCGAGGAGGTCCACTCCAGCGGTTTGTCGATGACGGCGATGTAGCCCTCTTCGAAGTCGATTCCCTGTAGGTTCAGTTCGGATTGTTGCGTCATGTGCGGATTATTGGATCACGAAATAGCGGATGATGGCCAGCCCTCCGACCAGCGTACAGTAGATGGCGAACCAGTTGAGTTTTCCCCGTTTAACGATGTTTATCATGAATTTGCAGGCCAGACAGCCGACTACGAACGCAGCAGCGAATCCGGCGAGCAGGGGTGCGGTCCCGATGCTTTGGGCGGCCAGTTCTCCGCTCATCAGGTCGAGAACCATCTTGCCCAGGATCGGTGCCAGCACCATCAGGAAGGAGAATTGGGCCACGCTCTCCTTGCGGTTGCCCAGAATCAGTCCCGTGGCGATCGTCGTGCCCGAGCGCGACAGACCCGGCAGTGTGGCGACCGCCTGCGCCAGACCGATGATGAAGGCGTCGCGGTAGGAGATGGTTTCCTTGTGGCGGGGTTTGGCGTAGTAGGCGAAAGTCAGCAGTATGGCCGTGACCAGCAGCATCGCTCCGACCAGCAGCAGGATCCCGTGGTTGGGAAGATCCTCGACCAGCGACTGGAGGAAAGGCTCCAGCGTGAAGCCCACGATGACCACCGGGATCATCGAAAGGATGATCTTCAGCACGTAGGCCTGTTCCGCGTTGAATCGTTTGGAGAAGAGTCCCACGACCAAGCGTTTGATTTCGCTCCAGAGCACGACGATCGTACTCAAGACCGTCGCGGCGTGCAGCGTGAGATCGAAGGTGAGTCCTCCCACTTCGGGATCGACGCCCAGCAGTTCTTTGGCCAGCTGCAGGTGGCCGCTGCTCGATACGGGCAGGAATTCGGTCAGGCCCTGGACGATGCCCAGGATGATAGCTTGAATGGTTTCCATTTTACAGTTCTCGGGGATATTTCGGTATCGGGGGATGCGCGGGTTTCAACCCGGCTTCCGGCGGTCGGAGAAGTCCGGATTCAGAATCGTTTGAGAATGGCGTAAATTTCGAAGATGAAGCCGCCGATCACCAGGATCGGGGCGAGCGTGATGCGGCGCCAGGAAAACATGGCGTAGTTGAACTCGTCGGGCGAGTCGCTGCCGCCGCCGGCCATCAGGACGAAGCCCAGAATGATGACGATCAGTCCGGCGAGCAACAGGATGTAATTTTTGAGCGAGAGCGGCATCTTCGGATCGTTTTTATCGTTGATCTCCTTGAATTTTTTCATGGTACGGGGATTTTTAGTAGAGATAGATCTTGTTGGATTTCATGTTGACGAACTTGTTGACGGCGAAGAACGTGAAGCAGAGCGAGATCAGGATGCCGCCCAACACCATGCCGCCCACGATGATTCCGATTTTCATGGTTTCGGCCAGCGACATCAGTTCCGGAACCGCCTCGTTCAGTCCGTAAACGGCCGTCAGGAAGAGTGCCGAGGCGATGATTCCCGACAGAATGCCCTGCGTGATGCTGCTGCCCAGGAACGGTCGCATGATGAACCATTTGGTTGCCCCTACGAGCTTCATCGTGTTAATCAGGTAGCGTTTCGAGAAGATCGCCAGCCGGATCGTGTTGTTCAGCAGGATGAGCGAGATGACGAGCAGGGCTCCGCCGAAGAGCAGCAGCACCAGCCGGATCTTCGCGATCGTGGCATGCAGCCGCTCGACGGTCTGTGCCGGATAGGAAACCCGGTCCACGCCGTCGAGTTCGGCAATTTGGGCGATGAAGGTTTCGAGCTTGTCCGGGTCCGCCGAATCGGCTGACAGGGTCAATTCGAACGAGTCGAGCAGCGGATTCTCTTCGAGGATCGCCTCGAACTCCTGTTCGAACATCTGCCGGAAATCGGTGTCGTTCAGTTTATCGTCTTTGGAGCTGTATTCCACATGGCTCACCAGCTCGTTGGCTTCGAACCGTTTGCGGAGCGATTCTTTTTGTTTTTCGTCCGCTCCGTTGCGGAGCTCGACGGTGACGGTGACGCTCTCCTGCAACGTGCGGGCCACCTGCATGGCGGCCGTCATGAGGTATCCCACCGATCCCAGCAGGAAGAGCACCAGGGCGATGCTGATGTTCGAAACGATGTAGGAATTGCGTACCTTACGCTTGAGTCTTTTGTCGTCTTTCATGGCGTAAAACGAGTATAACGGTTGCAATGATGCCTGCGAGAATCGCGAGCGACGAGGCGAGCGTCACGCCTTCGGCGACGTTCCAGCCGGGGGCGCGGAACCGCCATTCGACCGTGTGCGTACCGGCCGGGAGCTCCATTCCCCGCAGCAGGTAGTCGGCTCGGAAATAGGGAGTTTCGATGCCGTCGATATAGGCTGTCCAGCCGTCCTTGTAGTAGATCTCCGAGAAGATCGCCGTACCGGGCGCAGTGGCCGTGTATTCGTACCGGAGATAATTGGGCCGGTACTCCTCCAGACGGATTTCCCCTTCGCCGCCGATCAGGGGGCGGATATCGAACTCACGGGTGTTGATGACAGCCGCCGTTTTGGTGTCGATGCGCCCCAGTGCGTCGATCTCCTCTTCGGGAGTGGCGGCATCGACGACCTCCTGGACGAACCAGGCCGGGCCGTTGGCTGTGGCCCGCAATTCGGCGACGGGCTGTCCCGCCGGGTCGAAGCGGATGAGGTAACGCGTGTTGAGCATGTCGAGTACGCCCTCGTCCATCGACGTAAGATAACGCTCGATCAAGTCCTGGTAGCGGGCCAGTTTGGCGCCGTGGTAGCCGCCCACCGAACGGTGGAAGTAGGAGGTCGTAGCATCGTTGAAGGGGCTGACCGTGAGGTTCAGCACCCGGAATCCGGGTTCCGGGTCGCGCAGGATCGCGCGGTCGGCTTCCGTAGGCTGTATCTGTTGGCGTCGTGCGGCGACGAAGCGGCTTTGAGGCAGGTAGCGCAGGTTGACCGGCACCAGGTCGATCAGAACGATCACGCCGAGCAGCGCTATGAGCCAGCCCCGTCTGATCCGTCCCAGGGCGAAGAGCAGCACGCTGCCCGCCGCGAGGGCGATCATCAGCAGCGAACGCCAGGCGTCGGAGCGCATGATCGCGGCCCGGTCGGCGGCCATCGCGTCGGCCGTCACCTCTCCCAACTCTTCGGGAGCGCCCTGTGCGATGGCTTCCTGCATACCTGCGGCTTGGAACATCTGGTAGTATTGGCGGCTCATGAAATCGGCGGCTTCCGTCCGGCCGAAGTCGAAGATCGCGCTTCCGGCCACGGCGAAGAGCAGGCAGAAACCGCCCGTGATGCCTCCGGCCCAGGCGAGGGCCCGCAGGAGTTTTCGACGCGGCACCTCTCCCCGCCAGAGGGGCATCAGAGCCAACGCCGCGAGCAGGGGAACCGTCCATTCGACCACCACGAGGGCCATCGATACGGTGCGGAACTTGTTGTAGCCGGGCAGGTATTTGAAGGCAAATTCGGTGAATCCCATGAAATTATGTCCCCAAGCCAACAAAAGCGTCAGCAGACTGACGGCTGCGATCCACCACTTGTTGCGTCCCGATGCCAGCAGGAGTCCCAGCAGAGCCAGGAACAGGGCGGCGGCTCCTAAGTAGGTCGGTCCGGCGGTGTAGGGCTGCTCGCCCCAGTAGGCCGGTAACTGTTCCGCAAAACTTTCCAGACCGTATGGTTTAAGGGCTTTGGCCACTTCGCCGTCGCGGGTGAACGCCCGACCCGAATCGCCGCCCATGAAGTCGGGGATCAGCAGGTTCCAGCTCTCGGCACGGCCGTAGCTCCACGCCGTAGCGTAATCGAGTGCCAACCCTTCCTGGGAGGTTTCCTCGCCGGCGGCGAGTTCCGAACCTCCGCGGATGGTCTGCTTCGAGTGGTGCATCGTGTACCACAGAGGCGCGAAGTTCGAGCCGACGGCCAGAATGCCTGCGCCTAGCAGTACCGCCGTACGTTTGGCGAAGGGTTTCAAGAGTTTCTCCCGCAAGGCGACGATGCCTTCGCTGAGCCAGAATAAGGCGGCCGCCAGCAGGAAATAGTAGGTGATCTGCGGATGGTTGGCGCCGATTTCGAGCGAGGCGAAAAGGGCCGTGAGCGCTCCGCCGAGCCACATGTTGCTCCGCAGCGTAAGCCATGCGCCGCCCATCATCAGGGGGGCATATACCAGTGCCCACATTTTGGTCACGTGACCCGCACCGATGATGAGGAAAAAGTAGGTCGAAAGGCCGTACATGAGCGACGGAATGATGCCGACCCAGGGATTCACCCCGACGATCAGGAGCATCAGCCACATGGAAACCATGGCGAAGAAGACGAAGGCTGCAGGGGTGTTTATAATTTTAACGATCTGTCCTGCCGTGTTTTTGACCAGTTGTGCCGGGTAGGCCACGTTGATCAGGTAGGCGGGCATGCCGCCGAACATCCGCCCCGCCCACTGGGGATCTTCGCCCGTTTGGGCACGGTTGTCCCAGATCTCCTTGGCCATGCCTTCGTATTGCTGCACGTCGTGCTGCGGCAGCACTTCGCCGCGAAACTGGGGGGCGAAATAGAGGGCGCTGACGATGAAGAAAAGCAGCAGGGCCGCGCCCGTCGGCAGCACTTTCGGGAGAATCTCTTTGAAGCGGGTCATCTGGAATGTTTTTGTCGATTGCCAAAGGTACGAAAAAACATTGAGTTTCCTCCCCGACTCAGCGAAAAATCACTACCTTTGCACGGATTGATCCCAGGCTCGGGACGGTTGTATTCCGGCGGGGAAAACGATCGGTCTGTATTCGGCAAAACTTTTTTCGACGTAAACATAAAGTTCGGTTATGGTAACACTCGATATGATCCGCAAGCCGGTCGAGGGCGATCTGGAGGCCTTCGAGCAGTTCATCCGGCAGAAATTCACGGCGGACGGCACGTTGCTCTCCGAGATGCTCGATTATGCGCTCTCGGCGCGGGGCAAGGGGATTCGTCCGATGACGGTGCTGCTGTCTGCGGCGCTCAACGCTCCGGCGGGGCAGCGCAGCGGCGGGCTGCGCACGTTGCTCGCAGCCACGTTGGTCGAGATGATCCACGTGGCCTCGCTCATCCACGACGACGTGATCGACGAATCGGACATGCGCCGGGGCCGGGCTTCGGTCAATGCCCGCTGGCAGTCGCGCAACGCGGTCGTGGTCGGGGACTACATTCTGGCCAAAAACATGGATCTCGGCCTCAAGAGCGGCCAGTTCGACCTGGTGACTCATGTTTGCGGCGCCATCGCCACGCTCTGCGAGGGAGAGATTCTGCAAAACGACAAGGCGAACCGGCAGGAGATGACGCGGGCGTCGTACCTGGATATCATTTACAAGAAAACCGCCTGCCTGATCGGGGTGAGCGCTTCGGCCGGAGCGCTGGCCGTCGGTGCGTCCCGTGAAAAACAGGCGCTCATGCGCAAGTTCGGCGAGTCGATAGGCATGGCGTTCCAGATTCAGGACGACATTCTGGACTATACCCGCACGGCCCGTACGGGCAAGCCCTCCAACAACGACTTGCGCGAACACAAGGTGACCCTGCCGCTGCTCACGGTGCTCGAGTCGGTCGGCGAGGAGCGCCGCAGGGAGTTGCAGGCACGGCTGGCCCGTTGCCACGAGGAGGATGAGTCGGTCGAATATTTGCAGCACATCGTCGAGAACGAGGGCGGTATGGAAAAGGCGGCCCGCGTCATGCAGGAATACCTCGCGCGGGCGATGTCCGTGCTCTCCGAATACGAACCTTCCGAATACCGCGACGCATTGGCCAACCTCTGTGTCTATGTCGGTGAGCGGGACCGGTAGGGAAGCGGTTGCCCGTGCAGCTTGGTTCCGGGTTCCTCGTGCGAATTTTTGACCTGTTGTCTGGATTTTCTGCGGCTCGGCTCGGATTTCCGGGCGGGAGTGCGGATTGTCCGATCGGCGGAGGTCCGTTGTAAATTTCCGGACATGGGACCCGAACAGGTGTATGGCGGTGTGTCCGAATGACACACAACGGTAGTTATTATCGGGATACGGGTTAAGTCATTTGCCATAGTAAAAGACTGTCACCCTTACCCTCAATGCCTTGCCTTGCATCCATTCCGACACCCTTTAGGATCGTGCCTGAAATTTTCATTTCAACACACTCTTTTTTATGACAGGATACACTTGCAGGTCGAGGGTGGTTTTCTGCGGGCTGTTTTGTATCTTTTTTTACTGCTTTTTATGATGCGCTGGCGGGTTGCCGACCCGTCGGATGCGACGAAGAAGCCGCCTGATAAAGGCGGCTTTCTCTTTTCGGGGCGTTTTCAGTTATTGACGCGGTAGGCTTTCTGCACGCCTTTGATCCGCAGGATCGAGTGGATCAGCATATCGACCATGCCCGTACCGGGCACTTCGACGTGGATCACGCCCGAGAGCAGGCCGCCGCCCGGCGACAGGTTCATCGAGCGGATGCTCAACTTCAGGTCGCGGTTGATTACTTCGGCGATGTGGTTGATCATCCCCGTCGTGTCGCTGGCCACCACGCGGATCGACACCCGGAACGCGCCCTGCGCTTCGTCGCGCCAGCGGGCTTCGAGTACCCGGTAGGGGTAGTTTCTGCGGAGACGCTGTGCGTTGGGGCAGTCCGTACGGTGGATCGTGATGCCGGCACCTACGGTGATGAAGCCGAAGATTTCGTCGCCGTGGATCGGATTGCAGCATTTGGCCAGTTTGTAGTCGAGCTGTCCGATCTTTTCGTCGATGATGAGTGCGTCGCCGCTGCTCTGGGTCGAAACTTTTTCGGCTTTGCGTCGTTTTTCGGACTCGATGGCTGCTGCTGCGGCCCGGCGCTCTTCCTCCGCTTCGCCCGACAGATGGGCCTGAAGCAGCTCCTTGATCTGCATGAGGTCGATCTTTTCGGTGCCGATCGAGGCGTAAAGTTCCGTTCCCGTGCGGAGTTTGAAGTGCTTGCAGAGGATGCCGACCCCTTCATCGACGGTCAGGGGCAGTTTCCAGTTCTTGAGTTTGCGCTCCAACTCTTCCCGTCCCAGACGGGCGTTCTTGGTGTGTTCCTCGCGCAGCGAGGCCTTGATCCGGGTGCGGGCCTTCGACGTGGTGACGAACCCCAGCCAGTCGGCTTTGGGCTTCTGATTCTTCTGCGTCAGCACTTCGACGATGTCTCCGTTGTGGAGTACGTCGCGGATCGCCGCCGGACGGTTATTGACCTTGCCGCCCGAGCAGGTGAGCCCCAGCGAGGTGTGGATGTCGAAGGCGAAATCCAGCACCGTGGCTCCTTCGGGCAGCTTGCGCAGGTCGCCGCCGGGGGTGAAGACGAAAATTTCGCCCGAGGAGGGCTTGGCGTCGAAGTTCTGGGCCAGCGGACGGGTCTTGTCTTCCATTAGCTCCCGGAGTTGTTTCATCCACATTTCGCTCCCGTCCGATCCCGCGTTTACGCCTTTGTAGCGCCAGTGGGCCGCGATGCCCCGCTCCGCCACGGCGTCCATCCGCTCGGTGCGGATCTGGATTTCGACCCACCGTCCCTCTTTGGTGGCGACGGTGGTGTGGAGCGATTCGTAGCCGTTGGATTTGGGGATGGAGATCCAGTCGCGCATCCGCTCGGGATTGGGCGTGTAGAAATCCGTGACGATCGAATAGACCGTCCAGCATTGCTGCTTCTCCTCTTCGAGCGGACAGTCCAGGATGATACGGATGGCGAAGATGTCATATACCCCCTCGAACGGGACGTGCTGCTTGCGCATCTTGTTCCAGATCGAGAAGATCGACTTGGTGCGGCTCTTGACGTGATAGCGCAGCCCCGCCTGGTCGAGCCGCTGCGTGATGGGTTCGAGGACGCGGGCGATGAAGGCCCGGCGTTCGCTTTCGGTCTCGGCCAGTTTGTCGGCGATATGCTGGTAGTCCTGGGGTTCGAGATAGCGCAGGGCGATGTCTTCGAGTTCGCTCTTGATGTTGTATAGACCCAGTTTGTGGGCGATTTGGGCGTAGAGGTTGAGGCTCTCCCAGCTCTTCTTGCGCCATTTTTCACGCGGGAACATTTCGAGCGAGCGCATCACTTCGAGCCGGTCGGCCAGCTTGATCAGGATCACGCGCGGATCTTCCGAATAGGAGACGATCAGCTCGCGGAAATTTTCCGCCTGCTCCCGGGAGGCTTTCAGGCGAATATCGGAGATGTGGCTCAGACTTACGGTCATGCCGAGCACCTCCTTGCCGAAGCGGTCCCGGATCTCGTCCGTCAGCCGCAGGAATGTCTCTTCGTCCTGCCGACTGGCTGTGCGGACTACGTCGTGGAGAATGGCGGCCACGACCGAGTCGCCTCCCAGCCCGATCTCCTCCAGCCCGATCCGCGCTACTTCGGCGGCGTGGTCCAGCATCGGCGAGCCGTCGTGTCGTACCTGCGAAGCGGTATGTTCGGCAGCATATTCCAGGGCGCGGTCGGCTGCGGCCGCCTCGTCGGGCGAGAGCGTTCGGCGGATCGCGCTGCGCAGCTTGTCATAACGGGTCAAATCCATTTTCCGGAAAGTTTTACTGTTTTTCAAAAGTAGCGAAAATCTTCGGCATCGCAAAGCGCCGTCGGGGATTTCACGGAATAATCTTGTGCAAAAACCGATGCAGTTGTATAAAAAACGTATCTTTGTAGAACAGAATTATACGTCGTCTATGAAAAAAGAGGAAAAAGTCCGTTTGCCCTACGTACCCACCTACGGCGAGGAGGTGGCCAACACGGTTTCGCATGCCGTGATGCTGCCGCTGACCCTTTGTCTGCTGCCTTTCGCTGCGGTGTGGACCTATCTGCACGATGCCCGGCCCGTGCTGGCGTCGGTGTCGGTAAGCGTCTGCGTCATTTCGATCTTTCTGATGTTGCTCGCTTCGACGCTCTACCATTCGATGCGCCCGGATTCGAAGCACAAGGCCGTTTTCCACAAGCTCGACCATATCTTCATCTTCGTCGCCATCGCCGGAACCTATACCCCCGTAGCGCTGCTCGTGATCGGCGGCTGGCAGGGTGTCTTCGTCACCGTTTTGCAGTGGACGGCCGTTCTGCTGGGTATTCTGTATAAGACGCTGGCCCGGCGTTCCATCCCGGCTTTGAGCCTGACGATTTATCTGGTGATGGGCTGGACGGCGATCTTTTTCCTGCCCCGGCTGATTCGGAACGCTTCGCTGCCTCTGCTGTTGCTGATCCTGCTGGGCGGGGTCCTCTATACGGCCGGAGCGATCGTTTATGCGAAGAAGGGATTCCGCTACCACCACCTGGTCTGGCATCTGTTTATCGACCTGGCGCTGTTGTCGCATCTGGCGGGGATCGTCTTTTTTATCGGTTGATAATGAATTCGCTTATATGCCGGGCGTAACAATGCAGATTCTTTCGGAGGAAGGGATTTGGGAACAGTTCGGAATCATAAACGCGGCCAGTACCGCGAATAAGCGATCGTCGGATATATTTTAATCATTGACAGATGAGCGTTGTAAAGGTCGGACCGGACGATTTCGAAGAGCTGGCCGAAGTGTGGGAGGCTTCCGTGCGGGCTACCCATGATTTTCTCTCCGAGGCGGATATTCGGGAATTGCGTTCTCTGTTGCCTGTCCGCTACCTGCCGGCGGTCGAACTTCGCTGCCTGCGGGATGCGGGGCGTATCGTGGCGTTCATCGGTCTGAACGGAAGTCATATCGCCATGTTGTTCGTTCGGCCCGAATACCGGGGCAGAGGCTGCGGACGCAAGTTGGTGGAGTGGGCCGTCGCCCGCCAGGGAGCTGATTCGGTCGATGTCAATGAACAGAATCCGCAGGCGGTGGGTTTTTACCTGCGTATGGGGTTTGCGGTTGTCGGGCGTAGCGAAACGGACGATGCCGACCGGCCGTTTCCGATTCTGCATCTGCGTCTGGAGAAATAAAAATGAAAAAGTTTCCCTTTTAGGAAACTTTCGCTATCGGGATTCCGGTTCGTTTTCCGTTCCTATAAAATCCAACAGGGCCCGAGCCGTGATTTCGGGTTCTTCGAGGAATCCCATGTGTCCCGAATGTTCGAGCCAGGCGATGCGAGCCTGAGGATGGGCCGCCGCCAGTGCTTCGGCTTTTTCGAGGGGAATATAGCCGTCGTGCTTACCGAAGATGAAGAGCTGCCGCACCGCAGAGCGGCGGAGCATTTCGTTGCGGTCGGGCCGCTCGATCATACCGCGCAGCAGGGCTGCGATCCCTTCGTCTTCGGTGACGAATACCTGTTCGACCAGATCTTCGATCTCGTCGCGCATTCGCGGCCGGTTTTCGGGAGCGAAGCCCGCTTCGGGAGCTACGCGGGCCAGCGCGTCCTTTTTGCCTGCTTCGACCAATTTGATTTCCCGCAGGCGGTTTTCTTTCTTTTCGTCCGTATCGGCGTCCGGCGTCGAACTGAGCAGCACCACGCCGTCGAGCCGTTCGGGGTATTTCTCGCAGAAAGCCAGGGCGACGTAACCGCCCATCGAATGTCCCACCAGGGTACAGCGGGCGATACCGAGCGCATCGAGCGTATCCTTCACCACATCGGCCAGGTATTCCATCGTGTGTACAGGCCCTTTGACCACCGAGATCCCGTGCCCCGGCAGGTCGAGCGTAATCACGCGTACCTGTTTGTAAAGATAGGGGACGAAATCGTCCCAGACGAGCATCGACTCCAGATAACCGTGCAACAGGACCGCGCACCGGTCTCCTTTTTCGGAGTCGCACACATGGACGGGCGTGTCGCCTGCCGTAATGAATTTTTCAACCATTGTCGGGTGGATTTTCAGTTTTCCTCGTCGTCGAAATAGTCGAACGCCGATTCCCGCTTGGGGCGTGCGG
>OLYY01000988.1_pt1 | contig 11039 bp, 10 predicted proteins | sample 1673561 | NCBI WGS metagenome assembly OLYY01 (sample SAMEA103958115, study PRJEB25191) | human gut metagenome | biome: human-associated habitat [ENVO:00009003]; feature: intestine environment [ENVO:2100002]; material: feces | place: Germany | collected 2013/2015
CGTACCTTATTATATAATAATATATATATACTTATTTTTATATAAGTGTGTGGATAGAAGTAGGCATTTTGGGGGTGTTAACTGTTAACCTGTTAACCCCCATCTTAATTTTCTCTTTCCAGAGCGCATTTTTTTCTTGGAAAGCGTCCTATATTAAGACAGATAAGAGGCTTAAATGATGACCAGCGGGAGGCTTCAATGATGCCTCACGAGGGTGCAATTAATGCGTCGCGACGGAAGAATTGGTGCGTCGCGACGCAAAAAATAATGCATCGCGATGGAAAAAACAGCCATTTTACAGCCATTTTTCATCATATCGCGATGCATTCTTAATTTTCTCAACCGAAAAGCTATGAGTTGAGAACCGGAAAGCTATGAGTTGAGAACCACAAAACTATGAGTTAGGATTATTAACATAAAGCTCTAAAGCAGCCAAAGGAGAATAAGAGAGGTTGAAACGTAAACAGTTGGGAATGAGTAGATTTGCACAAAGTTGCCAAATCGGCATAAAGCAAGCGAGTGAGGAATATTGAAGTAGTTCAGTTACTAAATCGTGAGCCACAGTTACCTATGCAAAGCAGGTAACAATGCGGAAAGGCAACTTTGTGCATCAACGGATTTTATTGCGCTGATTCTCAATGTTTTGCGTATCAAGGAACGCTTACAAAATGATTATATTTGCACACTCAAAATGTAAGCGTTATGAAAATCGAAAAATTCAAGGTGTTGCTCTACCTGAAAAAGAGCGGAATGGACAAGAATGGAAAAGCTCCCATCATGGGACGCATCACGGTGAACAGGACAAGAGAAAGGGCGGAAGACCGCCAACAGGCAGGGTTCGCAAGCTGTCGAAGTCTGTCACGGTGAAGTTTTCGAAGCCAAGCTACGAGGCACTGAGACTGAGGGCGAGGAAAGCCAACCGCAAGTTGGCGGAGTACATCCGTGAGTCCGCCTTGAACGGTGAGGTGGTCAGCGGACACAACGCAGAGACGGTAGCCATCGCCAAGAGCCGAATCTATGCAGGGAGGACAACCAAGTTGTCACCAAGTAGAACAGACTCAACCAACGGCAGAACATACCCAAGACCCTTGGAGTGGTATTTCTTCCATCGGCTTGGTTACAAACTTAAAATTAGAATCGAACATGAAAGAAGAACTATTGAAAGCCATCTATGGCACAGTTGAGAGATTGGAGCAGAAAGTCGATGAACTTTCTGCTTCACCAAAGTACGCAGGAGCGGAAACCGTTCCTGCAAGTAATGACACAACCAAGTTGGAGAAATCAATCATTGCTATGTTTGGCAAGGAAGAGGAAGTCAGAGGTAAAATATCCAAATTAAGAGATGCCATTGTTGTTTTTGCTGACCTTATCAAGGCTGAACTCGGCAAAAATGAGCAGCGAAGCAAGCTCTTGGTTGATGCTGTCAAGCAGATGAGACAAGAGAATGATGTTTCCTCGAAGGCATTGCAAGACAAACTTGAAGTGATGAACAATTCACCTCAGAAGAAACTTGTCACCCATCGCTTCGAGCCTACATCAAAGTATGTTCTTCTTTTCATTGGCGGCTTGGCTCTATCTCTCGTTCTCTCCATTTGGGCAATCTCACCCAATGGCGAGAGTATCAAGATTGGGAGGAGGCAGATTTGAAATATCGTGCTTTGCGAATGGTTCTCCCATCTGACGACCCGAATATTCGTTACATCGAAAAACATTTCAATGTCCAACGAGACGAAGACATAATTGATAAATTAAGAACCCAAGTTGATGTGTATGAAGATTCCGTCTATCAATACCACAAAATGATTGAGATTGCATTCTATAAAGATAGTGTAGCAAGACAACTTATTAATGAATCAAATAGAATAAAGATGCAGGTAAACCGTAAAAAAAAGTAAGTGAAAATATTGTTTTAGCGTTATTATGCAAAGTATAATCACGTACAACATAGTTTAATGTAGTTTAAATATTCTCTGAAAATTACTTTGTTTCAAAAAATCTTCATACCTTTGCACTCGGAATACAAAATGATGCAAATAATTGCAGTTTGTTTTCGTTTTGGTGCAATTGTTCCAATAACCTTTACACAAGGTTGATACAGCCCCGTCTGGGTAAAAAGGCGTATACTGTCCAAGAAACGTTAGATTCCAAGATTTAAAACATTAGTAGATTTTTTAAAGAAAGGAAACAGACTATGGAAAAGAAACTTAGTTTTAATGAGGTTCTTCCTATGGAGGAACTTGCTCCTGTTGAATTGGATGCTATTGTTGGTGGTAATGCCATCAAAATAGTTGGTACCAACGGTAATCACTGTAGCTGTGGAAACACAACTCAAACAACCCAAACCACCGATTCTACATCTGTGAAGAAACTATAAGTAGTCTTTTTTGACGGTGGAGAGTGGATTGCTGTTATCAACAATCCACTCTTTATATTAGAACATATTCTGTAATCAAGAAAATGGGAAATAATATGATTAATTTTGACGATATACACTTTATAGAGAATGGGGATGTCTCCTTGCTGTTGCATGTTCCCTCGTTTACACTTGTTAGTTTAAGTAGCGATACAGCAAATATACTTAAGTCGTTGAAAGACGGTGCTTCAATAAGCGATGTTGCCCAAAACAGCTCTATTTCTCTCGATGAAATAAAGAACTGTTTACTGAAATTAGAGGATATGTTTAAAAAGAATTTGCCTCCTTTGACACCTAATCCAACAACGGATGTCGCAGATAGAATTACATTACATATTTCAAATGATTGTAATCTCAGATGCAAATATTGCTATGCAAGTGGAGGCAACTACAAGATGAAACGCTCATTAATGACTACGGATACCGCAAAGCAATTTTATGATTTTTGCATACATCATTTCTCTCATATTGAAAAAATTGTCTTTTTTGGTGGCGAACCATGCTTAAATTTAAATGTGATGGAATACGTTTGCTCTCTTTTTAATAGCTACAAGTTTGATGACAAACTAAAGGATATGCCTAAGTTTGCCATCATAACCAATGGTACCATACTAAATGAGCGACTGTTGAAAATTATTGGAACATATATATCTTATATTACCGTTAGCGTTGATGGTAATAAGGAATTTAATGATTATAATCGCTTGGATAAAGCAGGTAATGGTTCGTTTGACAGAATAGCAAAGTTTATAGACACCGTTAAACAAATTGATAACGTTACAATTCAATATGAGTCCACTTTTACGAAATATCACATAAGAAAAGGAATTTCTAGAGATGAAATAGCTTCATATATGTCAAAACGATTTGGAATCAGAGGCTTTGTCGTTGACGAAATGAACGTAAAAGAGCATAAAGATGCCTATTCTATAAATAATTTAGAAAATCTTCCAGAAAGTTTTACAAGTATTCTATGGGCAATATCGTTCAAAAAGCCGCTTGTATCTTGCCAAATGTCTAGCAAGCAATTTGCTGTATCAACATTGGGGGAGATTTTTCCATGCCATATGGATGTAGGAAAAGAATGCTTAAATTTAGGTAATATCGGAGGAAAGAACATATTTAATTCTTGTACTATCAAAAAATCATTTCCTTTGTTCGATTTGTTAGCCAACAAAAGAGGATTGTGTCCAAATTGTTGGGCTCGCAATTTATGTGATGGTTGTCCTAGGGATTTTTTTTATGATGAAAAGAACAAATGCTATCAGACAACTCCTAATGAGGATAAATGTAAATCACAAAGAGAACATATAGAAAAGATTCTTTTAAGCATATCACATTTAAGACAGGATAAAAACAAATGGCACGATTATGTACAAGGTATAAACGAGATGTGCAAAGAAAAGATTTGTTAGTATAAATGATTGCCCACATCTATGAAAAAGTATGTTTGATTAAAAAGTTATATTATGAGAAAGTTTATCATGACAACAGCCGTGTATTTCTGGGCAATGTCCCAGATGATGGCACAGAACATTTCGGGAAAGATTGTAGATGCCAAGGGCGAGCCTTTAGCATTTGCAAATGTAGTGCTCCTATACCGTCAAGATTCAGCATTCGTCAAGGGGACTGTGAGTGGAGAAGATGGGCGTTTTACCATCGACTCTCCTTGCAATGGCGGAATCATCAAGGTAACTTCCGTAGGATATAAGACAATATTCAAGGACTGCAAAGGTGAGAATGTGGGAGTTATTAAGATGGAAGAAGATAGTAAGATGCTCGGTGAAGTAGTGATAAAATCATCTTTGCCAAAGACCATCCTTAAGAATGGCGGAATGACAACAACCGTTGCCGGATCTGTACTTGAAAAGGCAGGAACTATGGAGCACCTGCTCGACCGCATACCTAACGTATCTGCACAGAATGGCAACATCAAGGTGTTTGGACGTGGCGAGCCTATCATCTATATCAACGGACGGCAGATGAGGGACAGAAGCGAACTCGACCGTTTGAGTTCGGACAACATCAAGTCGGTAGAGGTAATATCCAACCCTGGTGCTCGTTATGCTGCAAGCACTAAGGCTGTTATACGTATCACCACAAAGAAGATACAGGGCGACGGATTTGGATTTGACGCTACAACAGAAGGATCGTACGACGAGAAAAAGAACATTGGAGGATATGGTAGGCTGAATATGTATTACCGTAAGAACGGATTGGAGCTTGGCGCCTACGCCTATGGCTCAAAACAATCGTCGCCAGACGAGAAGGACTTGCATCAGATGACCTATCTTGACAAGACCTGGAACCAACAGGACAAAACACGTTGGAAGAACAAAACCAAAACTTTCAGTTCTCGCTTGAATGTCAGTTATCAGTTTGACGACAACAATTCGTTGGGAGCAAGCTTTAGTTTCTTGCGCAATCCAAAGCTGATAACAGACGGAAAGACGGAAGGCTCTGTGCTGAGAGATGAAGATCTGACTGAGACCAACACTTCTATCAGATCGGAGTTTGGGCAGAATAGCAACTTGTCAAGTAATATATATTATGTAGGCAAGGTAGGCAAATTGGGTATTGACTTCAATACCGACTGGTTTTGGTCTAAAGGAAATAATAAAAACAATATAGATGAGCATTATCAGGAGGTAAACTCGGAAATACAAAACCAACTTGTAAACAGTACCACTTCAAAGTACAACCGATTGATTGCTTCCAAAATGGTGCTCTCTTATCCGCTTTTGGGTGGTGATTTGTCGGTAGGAGGCGAGTATTCGTTCACCAATCGTAACACCAACTACGCCATCATACCAAACACTCTTTCCGACAATGTAAGAGACCGCATAAAGGAAGGCATGTCTTCTGCGTTCGTTATCTATAGTCGTGACTTTGGCAAGCTGAACATGGAAGCTGGATTGCGATACGAGAATGTAGACTTCAAGTATTATGACGATGGTAAGTATATGGCGGAGCAAAGCAAGAATTACGGCAATTGGTTTCCGTCTCTCAGCCTTTCGATGCCGTTTGGCAATGTACAGATGCAGCTGAGCTATGCAGCCGACATCGATCGTCCTAACTACTGGGTATTAAGAAGCGGTGTGCAATATAACAATCATTATACATACGAAACCGGTAATCCGTTTCTTGTCTCAGAGATTTCAAGAGATATCAGTTACGACCTCGCCTACAAATGGCTGACTTTCAACCTGACTTATGAACATGTATCCGATCCGATATATCAGACAGTAGAGATGTATAAGGACAATGCCACCATTGGATTGATGAGGATGATAAATGGCAAATCTTACAACAATGTGTCTTCTATGCTCACCTTGCAGCCTACCTTTGGCATTTGGCATCCTGTGCTGTCAGCTATGGTTGAGAAGCAATGGTTCAAGTTGGAGACAAGGGACGGACATTATCTTAACAAGCCTGTTGCGGAGTTCAAATTCAACAACACTTTCGATACGAAATGGGCAATGTTCTCCGTTATGATGACTTACATCACAAAGGGATACGAGGAAAACCATTACATCTACAAGCCGATGTTCAACACCGACCTGTCTATATACAAGGGCTTTCTGAAGGACTGCCTGACTTTCCAGCTTTATGTCAACGACGTGTTTGGTACGAACGACAGTCACATCATAGGTAAATACGGCAAACTGAAGGAAACCATCTTCGATGAGTTCTCAACAAGTAAAATCTCATTGACAGTCCGCTATAAGTTCAATGTTACTCGAAGCAAGTATAAGGGTACAGGAGCAGGTCAAAGCCAGAAGGATAGAATGTAATTCTACGATGTTCTTTAAAATGAGAAAAATAACACTTATACATCAACATGACTCCATGCAATGCGGAATAGCCTGCTTGCAAATGGTATGTAAATATTTCGGCAGAGAATACACTTTGGATTCTCTGTCGAAACTTTGTTTTGCTACTGCGGAAGGAGTCTCTCTGTTAGGTATCAATGAGGCAGCAAACACACTTGGCTTGCATACTACATGCGCTAGAGCTACAACTATGGTGCTAGGTGAAGTCCCTTTGCCTTGTATCCTTCATTGGAACCAAAATCACTTTGTTGTCTTGTATAAAGTCAAGAAAGGAAAGAACTTCTATGTAGCAGACCCAGGGAAGGGATTGGTTGTTTATACGTTAGAGGAGTTCAAGCAACATTGGATAAGCACGAACTCCAATGGTGAAGACAAGGGCATTGCTATGTTCTTGGAAACCACTCCTGCGTTCTTTACTTATAAGATGCAAGGTGAAGAGAACGTCAAAGAGAAGCGGTCTTTCCGCTTTCTCTTTGGGTATGTAAAGAAATACCGCAAGTACTTCGGACAAATCATCTTGGGCTTGATAGTCGGGAGCCTCTTGCAGCTTGTCCTGCCGTTCCTCACTCAGTCCATCGTGGATGTCGGCATCAAGAATCAAGATATTGGCTTTGTTTGGCTTATTCTGTTGGGACAGTTGATGCTTACAATCAGCAGAACGGCAATAGACTTTATCCGCAGATGGTTGTTGCTTCACATTTCCTTACGTATCAACATATCATTGGTAAGTGACTTCTTCATCAAGCTATTGAAACTGCCTATGTCTTTCTTTGATACGAAACTCATGGGCGACTTGATGCAGAGAATGAACGACCATAGCCGTGTGAACAACTTCCTTACTCAGCAGACGCTCAACATCGCTTTTGCCATGCTCACCTTCGTGGTGTTCTCCGTAGTGCTGTTCTTCTACAACAAGTTGGTGTTTGCCATCTTTCTGTTGGGAAGCATCCTCTATGGAGGCTGGATGACATTGTTCTTGAAGCGGAGAAAGGTGCTCGACTATGAACTGTTTGAGCAGCAAGCTATCAACAACAACAAAACTTACGAGTTTATCACCTCCATGCAGGAAATCAAGTTGCAGGATTGTGAACAGCGCAGAAGATGGGAATGGGAAGATACGCAAGCAGACCTGTTCGGTGTGCAGATGAAGTCGCTCAAACTCCAACAGACACAGGAGGCAGGAAGTATCTTTATCAACGAGGTGAAGAACATCATCATCACGGTAGTGGCTGCAACCGCCGTGATACATGGTCAAATGACACTTGGTATGATGCTTGCCGTGCAATACATCATCGGACAGCTCAACTCACCTGTGGAGCAACTGATGAACTTCTTCTATTCTCTGCAAGATGTGAAGATTAGCTTGGAGCGAATCAACGAGATTCACCAGATGGATGATGAGAATGGAAAGGAAGGCTTGCTAACTTCCACCGAGGACAAGAGTGAGGGCATTGACATCAAGAACATCATGTTCAAGTACGACCCACATGCTTTGCGCAAAACCATAGAAGATGTGAGCATTCACATTCCGCAAGGTAAGGTAACAGCCATCGTTGGTGCATCTGGCAGTGGAAAGACCACCCTCATCCGTTTGATGCTTGGTTATTATCCTGTCTTGGAGGGAAAAATCAACATTGGAAATACTGACATCAACAAACTCAACAAAAAGTGGTGGCGCAGACAATGTGGTGTTGTCATGCAGGATGGTGTTATCTTCTCGGAGAGTATCGCAAGAAATATTGCTGTTGATGATGGCGATATAGACAAGGAAAGGTTGTTGAAAGCTGCCGAGATAGCTTGCATCAAGGATTATGTGATGGCTTTGCCTCTGAAGTTCAACACCAAGATTGGACGTGATGGCGTGGGACTGAGCCAGGGACAGAAACAACGCATCTTGATAGCGAGGGCGGTGTATAAAAATCCCGACTACATCTTCCTTGACGAGGCGACCAACTCGCTCGATGCCAACAATGAGAGAAGCATCGTAGAGAACTTGGATAAGTTCTACAAAGGAAAGACGGTTGTGATTGTGGCTCATCGCCTAAGCACTGTGAAGAATGCCGACCAAATCGTGGTCATCGACCAAGGAAAGGTGGTAGAGGTAGGCAACCATGAGTCTTTGACTGCCAAGCGAGGGGCATATTATAACCTTGTGAAGAATCAGTTGGAATTGGGAAACTAAAATGCTTTTGATATGGAACAGAATGAAAAAGAATCAGATAATATCGAGTTGAGAAGCGAGAAGGTGAGGAACGTGATAGGCAAAGTACCTCCTCGCCTCGTCAGCTTGGGAACGGTTGTCATTACGATAATAGTCCTTGCCCTCGCAGTTGCTTTCTACAAGATACCTTATCCTATATCCATAGATGCTAATGGTGAGGTCATCAATCAAAGAACAGTGCAAGTGTTTGTGCCATATAAGTATTTGTACCTTTTCGATGAGCCAAGGACGGCTCATGTATCTTTCGAGGGTAACGACAATGTATCTTATAACTGCAACATTATAAGCCATAATGCCAAGCTCATACATAGGGAAGATGGTAACTATTTTATGGCTATAGCCACAGTGAGCACACAGGGACAAAATACTCCTATACTGCAAAAGTATATGAAAGCTGATGTCAGAATCATTGTCAGCAATAAAACGTTGTGGCAGCAGGTATTTGGATAGTCTATGTCCGAACACTTGTTGCTATCTCCATAAAGGTTCGTTTTCCCATCCTTGTGGAAAGCCCATGGCATGTAAATCAATATTGGGATAATCTGCGAACAATCTGAGAAGAGAACTTTTTAAATCCATACAAGGAGTTATAGTTTGCTCCATATATAATAAGGTGCATAACTGATGGTAAAGTTTGATAGGCTTTTGGGTTGGAGCAATCCAAAAAAGTGGAAGCCGATTTGGCAATTGTGGCTTCAAGGCAAAACGCCTATTCCATATACGGGCATGGTGAGCACAACAATTGCGAAGCACGGTTATACACCTTATCCAACTTTCCAAGTAAGTGTATTGAGGTAGTCCAAACTCTCTTGCCACTTGCTTTTTGAGACGATTGTCCTTGAACAGACAAAATAATTTGGAAAGCGTACCAAACGAAACGACCTCTAATGTTTTCCACACAGGAGGGAGAGAAGGGAAAGTATATTTCTCGGAATGCTCCTTGATGAAATCTTCATTTGAACGAGATACCTCTTTCTTGATATTGTCAAGGCAGCCTTCATAAAAGTCTGCATTCTTGAACAATGATGCATCCATAAACCAAAATGCGCCATGCTCCATGGAAAATATCTGAATCATTTTGGTCCGAAGAGAAATCTCTATATCTTGAATTGCCTTGAATATAAGTTGACGAAGTTCTTTGTCAAAGAGATAAAGGTCGATGGCTTGTTCAAATGTACTACCCAGTTTATAATGATGAAACTGTCTGTCTTCCTCCATATATCGTAGGTAACTGGCAATACGAAAATAACTGATATTGCGAAGCTGCAATTTGGCAGTTGCAATATCTTCTATCACCAGCCCTCTGTTCTGGAGCAAGGCAACCTGTTCATCTACGTTTATCGGTTGTTTGTCGTAATCCATATACCCTTTATAAAAAGCGAAGTCCCACCGTGGTACGCATCGTTGAGAGGCGTGGTGGGATTTGTTGCTGCAAAAATACTCTTTTTTATTGGAAACTCCAAATATTTTCTTCAAAATCTGCTTGTCAAATATGGATTTTAACGTAAAAAGTTCTAATTTCCAAGGTTTTCTCCTTGTAAGCTATGCGAGATTTAGAAAAATATCGTATCTTTGTCCCCGAATTAAGGCGTTCTTTGCATATTGCAAAATACAGAAACGAGCAGAAGTCCGCTCGTTTCCATATTGTTACCTATATTATAAAGGCAAACGCCTAACTTCTTGATATTCAACCAAAGTCCAATTTAGTGTGAGTTATAACATTTAACAGGTTTCAGATTGAAAGCGTGCTGAAAATCGCGCCTTATCACACGCTGAAATTTGGTGGTATCGGGAAATTGCAGTATCTTTGCACTGTCGTTCGAAGAAAGGTTGCACTTGACAAAGCGCACCCCCAAAAGTTAACAATCAATATTTTATTAACCCTTTAAAAATTTAAGATCATGGAAGTAAAAGGAACATTGAAATATCGTAAAGTACAGCGCACACCTCAGACTGGTGAAAACGCAGGTAAGAAGAAGTGGTATGCGGCTGCGGTAACTGACCGCGAAGTGGACTTCGAGGGATTCGTATCGCATATCTCTGACCACGGCTCGCCTTACTCACGAGGTACCATCCACGGTGTGCTGATGGATGCACTCGACCATCTGCAGGAGCTGATTCTCGACGGCAAGAGCGTGCGTCTCTCTGACCTCGGATTGTTCTCCATCGGTATGAGCTCCAAGGCGGAGGATACCAAGGAGAAGGTGACAGCTGCCAGCGTGGAAGGCGTGCACCTGATTGTGAGAAACACGAAGAGCTGGAGCAATACTGAGCTGCGCAAGAAGTGCAAGATTCAGGAGTACGGCGGCAATATCGGCACCGACGGAGAGGGCACCACAGGCGGTGGTACTACCGGTGGCGGCACTGAACAGGGCGGCGGCTCTGGCACCAGCCAAGGCGGTGGTACGCAGGGCGGCGGCGACGGGCTTGAATAAAGCCCTCGCCTGAGGGCGGCAAGTAGAAAGCTAGCGTATCCCTCTCGCCAAGTTAATATTAACATATAACACTTAACATTAAAAACCTGTTGGCGGAATTAAAAAAACGCCTGAAAATTAGTATATTTTTATGGAGA
>OLYY01000997.1_pt1 | contig 10932 bp, 9 predicted proteins | sample 1673561 | NCBI WGS metagenome assembly OLYY01 (sample SAMEA103958115, study PRJEB25191) | human gut metagenome | biome: human-associated habitat [ENVO:00009003]; feature: intestine environment [ENVO:2100002]; material: feces | place: Germany | collected 2013/2015
AAGGTCTTCACGGAAGCGTCTTTCTGCTATGGCTTTGGGAATATCCTCGTTCGTGGCCGCAACTATTCTTACATCCGCATGTCTTTCCTTGTTGTCCCCTACAGGTATGTACGTGTTTTCCTGCAAGACTCTTAAAAGGACAGACTGTACGGAATAAGGCAGCGTCCCTATTTCATCCAGAAACAGTGTCCCTCCTTTTGCAAGGTCGAAATATCCCTGTCTGGTTGTATCAGCTCCGGTGAATGCCCCTTTTGCATGACCGAACAGAAGTGAAGCTGCGAGCTCCCCGGGAATGGCTCCGCAGTTTACCGCGACAAACGGAGCTTCATGCCTGTCGCTGTAGTTATGTATCATCCTCGCAACCGATTCCTTACCGGTACCGTTTTCCCCCAATATCAGTACCGACATATCGGATGGAGCGACCAGTTTTGCCTGTTTTTCACATTTTACGGCTTGTGCGCTTGTCCTTTTGAACAGATGCTTTTCACCGTTCCAGATAGCGGACATGTGCTTGAGGAATGTATCCACAAGTTCAAGGAGTTGTTCCCTGTGAACCGGTTTCACCAGATAGTCCTTTGCTCCGAGTTTGATCGCACGCACCGCGTCAGGATAGGAAGCGTATTCGGTCATCACCACAAATGGAATATGAATGTGTTCCCGGTTTATCCATTCAAGCAGTTCTATGCCATTTCCTTGAGGCAGTCTTACATCTGAAAGAATCAGGGCAATATTTTCGGCTTTCAGTACTCTTTTTGCCGCAGGTTCATCCATGGCGGTTGTGACAGCATAGCCGCAACGTTCAAGCCAGTCCCTTTGCAGTTGGGACAAGGCTACGTTATCTTCAACTATCAGTATTTTCCTTTTCATTTTCCTGTCTGATTAAACTGTTTATCTCATTTTCTGCTGCCGAGACAAGTCTGTCAAGGCTGGCTGTTATTTTCAAGGTCCATTCTTTCATGACCTGATCTCCGGAGCTGTCATCGTGGACAAGGTTTCTGTATTCTTGCAATTCTTCTGCAATTCCGAGCATTTCCCACATGGGAAACATCCGGTGTATTATCTCCTTTATCCGCATTCTATCCTTATTCCTTATTGCTTCCACAAGTTCTTCCTTGTTCGTTTCGGATTCTTTTACAAGCATTGTCAATACCTTGCGTTTGTTTCCGGAATCCGATATGAGCGGCCTGAAATCTATTGATTGTGATTCAGGCTTGTTCATCTTTTCCATAATAGAGGACAGGAACAGAAGCAGTTCCGGGCTTGAAAAAGGCTTATGGATACATCCGGTGAAACCAGCCTTGATGAAATTCTCCTTCTCTTCATCTCCTCTTGCAGTCATGGCAGCTATCGGAATGCTTCGTGAACTGCCAATATTGGAGTTGCGCAGCAGATTGAGCAGACTGAAGCCGTTGGTTCCCGGCATTTGTATATCTGTAAGTATCAGATCATAATCCTCTTTTCTCAAAAGACAGACCACTTCTTTTACATTTTGGCAGGCATGACAACTGACTCCATTCCTTTCCAGGATGTCGCGTGTTATTTCCATCTGGACAGGATCGTCTTCCACGACTATGATACGGTGTGGAAGTCTTTTTGCCGGATCTGGAAGCGTTGTGCATTTTTCCTCAATTGTTTCTGATGTTTCTTTCAGCGGAATGCTCACCTTGAATGTACTGCCTTCTCCGATTTTGCTTTCCACGGAGATATTTCCTTTCAGTAAGGTTACGAGTCCTTTTGTAATGGAGAGGCCAAGTCCGAAACCTTCAGGACAAATCTCTACTGCTGCCCTTTCAAATGGAGAAAATATGCGTTTTAAGGTTTCTTCGCTCATGCCGATACCTGTATCCCTGACTGTTACTGTCAGAATATCGTTTCTGAATATGGCAAAGAATCCAATAGAACCGGATTCTGTAAATTTTATGGCATTGGACAGCAGGTTGCTGATTATTTGCTCTATGCGGTCCGCATCGCCGGTAACGGTAATGTCGGTTCCGATAAAGTCTCCGGATAGCATTATTCCCTTGTCATTGGCGATGCGTCCATATTCTTTTTCGATGTCTGAAAGGAAGGTATTCAAGCGGAATGGAATTTCATTTAGAGTTTCCTTGGCCTCATTCAGGCGTGACAGGTCCAGAAGGCTGTTTACCAGCCGCATGATATGTCCAGTAGAGCTCAGAATGTTGTTCAGATAGGAATTTCGCCGTTTTCTGTCTTTGGTATCCATTGCCAGTTCTGCACTTCCCCGGATGGCATTCAGGGGTCCCCGAATGTCATGAGAGAGCGTGATGATAATCTTTTTGCGTATCTCCAGCATTTTACGGTTATGCAGGTCTGAGTCCTCAAGTTCTTTTCTCTTGCGGTGTTTTCTGTGTATATCCCTGGTTATGAATATGGATAGGAACAAGGCGCACAATAAGGCTGCTGATGATATGATACATATTGTGTCGAATGCTTCTTCCCTAAGTTCAGAAACCCTTTGATGCCGTTCTGCAGTACGCTCCAGGGCGTCTTTTTCCAATTCATTGATCAGTCTGGAGATGTTCCGGTTGAGAATATGGTTCTTATGCTCAAGAGAGTCCGCGAGTGATTCAAAAAGCCGGTTTTGCTTTTCCAGTATCTCGTACATTTCATCCCCGAACTTTCGGATGTTATGGGCGTTATCGGTTTGTCCGGCTTTTTGCTGTACTGATGTTTCTGTTTCTTTCTGTTTCCTTTTCCGGGAAAAAAGGCGGCTCAGAAAATTTTTCTTTTCAGGTTTCGGCGGTTCCGTATGTAATATTGTAGCGGAAGAAGTCATTTTTCTTTCCAGTACCGGAAGCTGACTTGAGAGGATACTGTCCATCTGTGTGAGTACGGAAGGGATATTCTTCAAAGAACGGATATGGTCATGCTTTTGATTGAGCAGGAACTCGACTGTATCAATGCGTGCCTGCTGAAGGGAGTCGGTATATACTTTTCTCAGTTCATTAAGCATGAAGAAGACCCTGTTCTCTTTTTCATTGTACTCTTTTTGGTCCGATATGTCACGCAGATATGCCGATTCGTTGTCCAGAAAGAGTGAAACAAGCGCTTTGAATGTCCTGCTGGTCAGTTCCCGTTGTGCAAGCATTGCGTTCTCTTCCGCTTCTGCTTCCGCAAAAACCTTTTTTTCATGCCATAAAGCAGCGATGATTCCTATAACCAGCAGTGCCAGGATAGTGTAACCGGCAAATATTTTTATTAGCAGGGAACCCGAAGGTTTTATTGGATTTTCTTTTTTCGTTTCCATAACCTTGTATCGTGATTTTTACAAAGTTACGGAGGTGACGATGAAGTGATGTTCTGATTACTAACGGATTTTTTCTGATTTTTATCGGACTGTGTCGGCAAGCAGTTCTTTTCTTAACTGCAAGGGAGTTTTGTTAAAATTCCGTTTGCAATAGTCGGAGAAGGTTGACTCTGACTTGAAGCCGTTGTTTTCCGCTACCCGATATAACGGTATCGCCGGATTTTTTAGCATTCCTGCTATTCTCTTTTTCTTCCTTTCACGTAGCCATTGTGATACGTTCATGCCGAATTCATGCTTGAACCGTTCCCGGAATACGGTATTCGACATGTGGCATTTTTTCGCGAGCTCCTCTCCGGTCATATTTGCTGTAACCCGCAAAAGGACTGCTTCTCTGAAACCTGCTCCCTTGAAATCCGGGATATATTTTTCTGCAAGGCGGAAATCGGATTCGGTCATGAAAGAATCGTTTGTTTTCATGTGCCGTTTGAATTCGCTGATGACATTTCCGGCCATAAGGTTATACAGGAAGTTCAGGTGCGGATATTCTTCTTCCGGGCTTATTGCATGAAGAATTTTAGCGCAAACCAACAGGCCGTGGGCATTATGGTTTTTGTATTGGTACATGTAGGTGTCAATTACGTAGCCGAGCACTCTGTTGTTCCGACAGAAACTTGCCAGTATGTATAGCGCGGTTTCAGTCTTGTTTTCAAGCGAAGGGACTGACTGTAGTTTTCTCAGTTTTTCTGTCAGCCATATCATGGCTGGTATGTTCTCAGACAAAGGTTTCAGGATGGTCCAAGTCCGTGGAATACGGATATCTGTCTGCCGGACAGCTTCGGCAAGTTCGAGTACCCATTCCTCCCATTGTGTCCGGAATGAGTCGTGTTTAAGAGATTCTATAAGTATGTATTCCATGATTCGTAAGTTTCTGTGCAAAAATAAAATTTCCTGTATGACAGAGCAAATAATGGTTACCGAAACTTTTTGATTCTGTGCACTTTTCGTTAAATTTGCAAACGGCAGATGCCGTTGTTTTCTTAAAAGTATTATTATGGAATGGTTTGAAAAGGTCAAAGAATTCATAACCGGTTTCCCGCAGTTGCTTCAGACAAGCCCGAGGTACGGTTATCTGATAGTGGCGGCAATACTGCTGCTGTGGCTTTTGGGTATAATTTGCGGATGGAAGTGGACCTATACACGTCCGGGCAGCTGGGGCGGGAGTTTCTGGCTGGAAACACTCGGACCAAAGGCTTTCCGTTTCTGGCTGGGGGTGATCCTTGCCGTCGGGATAGGACTGGCTTTGTTTCTGTTCTCTATTTCCGGCAAGTAGCCGAACATTCTTTCCTCAGATGAAACCTGTAAACATAAAAAAGAGATTGAGTATGAAAACAATTCCAATTATGACCTTCTTCCTGTGTACGGCGATGTATGCCCAGGCACAGCTTAACATCGTTCCCAAGAGCGATGGACTGAAAGAGTACACGGTGACAAATGCCCATCCCTATGACAGCCTGACGAACGTGGAGAAGCGGAGTTTCGCTTCCCTTCCGGGACAGACCCTGTACATGCACGGGGCGAGAAATGACGGGGACGGCTACTGGGATGCCTTCTACACATCCAACTTCCTTGCCGGGGATGACCGGACGGTTTACAAGGCGGTCAATATCAGTTCGACCCCCGCAAAAGAGGTGGTCGGAAAATATTACGAGGTGGTGAAGGTCTGGACCAAGACAGACTACCTGTCGGCAGGATGCTGCCTGCTGCTTCGTGAGAAAGAAAGCGGCGAAGAGATGTATTATAACCCATTCAAGTATCCGCTGAGCATGACCTGTTTAGGGTATTATGAGAAACTGAAACGATTTGTCGGGCAGACATTCCTGTCGCTTGCCAAGCGGGTGGAGACCGAGGACGGTCAGGTCATCACCCCGGCTGAAGGTGCGGAGTACCGTTGTGTGGACGTCGGCCTGAAGATGAACAGTGACGGGGCGTTTCTGCTGATGGAGGGTGCTGACGGTGTACGAGTGGAAGCATTTCCTATAGGCGGTGACGAAGTGTACGAGTTTGTAAGCACTGCACGTATCGGCCAGCTGGAAAAACGGTACGGCAAGAAATTCGGGAAGCTGATTGCCTTCCGCAAGGTCGATACCGGCATGACGAGGGAAATGGTCATCTCCGCATGGGGTGAGCCATACCACAAATCGGAAGTCAAAAAGGAAGGCAGGACTCTGGAGACTTTGCGCTTTTCCGACGACCGCTGTGTGGAACTGCTTGACGGGAAAGTACAGTATGTGCACGTCTATTGAACGGAGGCGCATCTTTGCCTGTAAAGTCCCAGGCGAGAGTTGCGTTTATCGTTTATTAACAGACAAAAGTACCAAAAAATCAGGGAAAAATACCTATCTTGCGTAACTCTATTTAATAGAGGAAACATTGTCCAAAACAGTAATTAAAAAAGAATTGATATGGACATATACCAGAACAAGCCCAGAATCAAACTTACGCCGACCGTCAGGTATGGCCGGAAGTTCATAGAGGCAGCCTTTGATGATGACAGCCTGCGGATACCTTTGTCTAAAGAGGAAGGCATTCAACTTGTGGGCGGCAAAGCCTATTTGCCGGAAGAGCACTTTGTGCTTGCGGAGTTCTTTGACCGTTATGTAAAGATGGCTTTTATCGACTATTCCTCCATTAGGGAGCTGGGGCCCAGGAAACAGGAAGACAGCCGTCCGCCTCTTCCGGAAGGTTATCTGGAGAAATTGGAGCAGGTGCGGTACAGCGGACATACTGTCAGGGTTTATACATCCTATTTCCGGGATTTCCAGCAACATTTCAAAGGTCGTGACATCGGAACGATCACTTCCGGTGAGATAAATGACTATCTGCTTTACCTTATTCACGAGAAAAACATATCCTCTTGCCAGCAGAACCAGAGAATCAATGCCATCAAGTTTTATTATGAGAAGGTACTCGGACAGGAACGCCGATGCTACAAAGTGAACCGTGCAAAACGGGAAAAGACACTGCCCGACGTGTTAAGCAAGGAAGAGATAAAAAAGATACTTGATATGACAGCGAAAGACCTGCGCTTCTTCTGTGTGTTTTCCATACTTTATTCCGCCGGGTTGAGAATCAGTGAACTTTTGAATTTGAAACCCGGAGACATCAGTGAGTCACGTTTCATGATCCGAGTGCGACAGGGAAAAGGTAGGAAAGACCGCTATACCCTGCTGTCCAAACCATTGATGAAGAAGTTGGCAGAATACAATCGACTGTACAGACCGAAAGTGTGGTTCTTTGAGCGCAGGCCGGGAGAGCCTTCCACGGAAAGCATCATATCGAAACGCTTGAAGGCTGCCGCACTTGAAGCCGGCATAACGAAACGTATTTATCCTCACCTGTTACGTCATTCCTTTGCCACGCATCTACTGGAGCAAGGCACGGACATTAAGATTGTAAAGGAGCTTATGGGGCATAACAACATTAAGACAACGGAAAGATATGTACATATAGCTGATACATTCAAAAGCAATATCAAAAGCCCGTTGGATGACCTGTTGACAGAAGAGGAATAGATATGATACTTAGAAAAAATAACAGCCAAATCGGCTGATAGCATAACATTAGCATCAAATAGAAATGGAATGAAAACGATAAAAGAATTACTTGATATAGTTATTGCTTTGGAAGATAATCCTCAGACAAGTAAGGTTATCGACTTTCACAAGGGTGTGCCAACTCTTGAAAGTGGTGTTTACAGAAAAGCCTCTCCTATGTTGAAGGTCAGGTATGAGTTATTCGGTAAATGGCTAAATGCCACACATGGAGATTGGCTTGATACGGAAGAAATGGAAAGTTTTTGGAGTGAAGGTGCAGATGATGAACGGTTGGCTGGAATTGTTCGAAATGTAAAAGCCTCAATGGGTAATTGGGAAGACCATGCAACCGGGTTATTTGCACTTAGCAGAATTTCTATTTTTGCTGCAAGTGATAACAGTTATGAAATGATTTGTCTAATCTGGTTTGACGGTATAGAAGAACCAGAATTATGGGTGTATGATTGTAATGGCGAAAGTCGATATAAAGACTTAGCTTCTTACTTGCAAGCATATATAGATGATGATGTTTCTGCTTGCTCTGTGAAATGGAAATTAGCCGAAATGTAATTTTTATTTAATGTGATGCTAACAAACAGCACTACCGCTAAATAAAACGGAACGCTGCCGGACATTATCCGCATATAAGTATATAAAAAGAGAAGATATGATTAATTTGGATTCATTACCTGAAAAGGGATTAAAGCGAGAAAAAGCAATCTTAGAACTTGGAAGTAATCCGGAGAATGCAGAAGCATTAATGTTCTTGGTGAATACTGAAAAGGGTAAATGTAAGAATGCAGTTCTGAAAGCACTTGCCTGTTTGGAGTGTCAAGAAGCTCGTCCTCTATGGCAAAAACTTGTCAAAGGTAAAGATATGGGTGAGAGCATCTTTGCTAACGCTTGTTCTGATTGTGTTTCAGAAGAAATAGCACCTGCTATCTTGTGTTTTTTGGGAAATCTGCTTAATCAGCCAAAAGGAGAACCTATTGATGTTAGTCAGATGAAGCAACTGAGGTTTTGTCTGTCAATAATGTTGGGAAAATCTTCTCAAAAGATGCAGGAAGTATATCGTTTTATGGCAAAACCTGAGAATATGTCTCGTTTTACCTCCCTTAAACGAATAAAAGAGTATTCTGATAGTATTACTACATCTTGGGATTTTAATTCTGATACCCTTAGTATTGGAAAGGCTAATCGTCATGAAATGGAGAAGGTTTTTCCGTTAGTAATGGCTGCATCATTGATAAGAAAACAAGATGTGCGCCTAATGGCACTTGCAGATGAATTATATGCGACTTATGGAGGTGCTTGGCTTATTCCTGTGTTTATGAAAGCAATCCTCACAGAACCCAAAGAAAAGGTATATGATGAATTTGTAAAGTATCTTTTAGACGAATCTACGGCTATATATTTGTTTAATGTGTTTGGATGGCTTGATTATAATGATTATCCAGATGATTGGGACTTTAAGCGAGATGAACCTATCGGTTATCATGCTATTGTTTTTTGGGGGAATTATGAATATGGGGCTTATGATACGCAATTTACAGTTGAATTTCTCGTCGACATAGATGAAAGGTGGCTATTTGCGCTCGCAAAGGATGCGAAAAGTAAAAAGCCGAAAGTACATTGGCAAACTTATAACCGCAGACAAGGAGGCGTTTCTTTTGAAAATTATGATGAAATGTTATTGGGATTACTTCCTGAGAAAATTGAAAACAAGGAATTGAAAGAACTTCTTTATATTTATTTCAAAGAACGTTCACAGATAGTAAAAGTACCTAAAAGCGTTTCTGTATATGAAGATGCTCTCAGTCGTCTACAACGATAAAAGTATAATTGAAGTATACGGATAACACGCACCTGTGCCGCCTAACGGCTGCAAGCTGCCCAACATTAGTCGCTTAGAATAAAATTAGAAACAATATGACACCTGAAGAATTATTAAAGTTAGATTGGATGGGGCGATTTAAGCAATCAATCCAAACGATAAGGGACAATAAAGTATTTTGGGTTCTGAAAAATCCTAATGGGAGTTATTCTATACCCGAAGGAAGACCTAAAAAATTTTGTGTCTGGGGAGAAGAGAGCCATGCACAATATAATTGCACAGACGGTTGGGAAGACACAATTCCAACTGCAATGTCATTTGAAGACTTTATGTCTGGCTTATATCCTCGATTAAAGAAAGGAAAGGTGAACACAATACTTGTATCACCAATGAGAAACAGACGTGGAAAGGAAATTCCGATAACAGAATTTTTTGAAAGGGTCGGAATTGAAACTGATACTATTTCTAATAATGATGTTCTAAGTGACCACAAAGTCATACTTACGCCCATTGACGATAAAATACTGAAAGGTTTGTTTGACTATCTCGATGAAAAATTAGGCACAGAAGGATGTAAGAATGATTTAACATTGACTGTTGCTTATCTTAAAAATCATGGAGTTAAGGACTTAGACAATGCTATTGCATGGCTACAATCCAAAGGTGGATATTGTGATTGTGAAGTGCTGGCAAATGTAGAAGAATAAGCGACTAACAAACAGCAAACCGACTAAAAAGCGGAACGCTGCCAAACATTATTGATGAATATGAAAGAACAAAAATTAATACCTAAAGATAAAATGGATATAGATATAGCTCCCAAGCCGCCAAAATACATAGATGTGGACTATATGACTTTGCCTAACATCGACAACAACCCGCTGTTCTATGATGAGGACGCGCAGGAGATCCTGGACTATTGGACGGACGGGGAAATGGTCTACTGGGGTTTTGACCCGGTGTCCAAGGATGTAGAGCATTTTGTCTGGTTCAATCGGCGCTTTGCCAAGGATAGCAAACACTGTTTTCTCCAGTGCAAAAAGCTGCGGAATGTGGATCACGCCTCGTTCACGGCACTCAATAACTGCTACGCCAGGGATTGTAAAAGTGTCTGGACGACCGGCGGCCGGTTTGAGCCGGAGGACATCAGCTCTTTCGTTGTCTGTGATGATGGAGTCAAACTGATTGAAGAGATCCGGACCATGTCCGATGGGACACAGCGCCCCATCCGAGTGCGGATTCCCTACGGATATGCCAAGGACAGCAAGGCCGTGTACTATGAAAACTTTGCCGGCAAGATCAAGATACTGAAAAAAGCAGACCCTGCCACCTTCGTTTCCAACAATGACGCCCATTTCGCATGGGATGCCAAGTCCATCTTCTGGGGCGGTTATCTTCTGCCGAAAGCCGACTTGCAATCCTGGCGAATCGTGAATGCACAAAAGAGTCTCTCAAGGGATGATAAGCACTTCTATATCCTGAATAAACTGGTCACAGAAGAAGAATGGAACCAAAAACTGCTCGGATAAGAAAGGACAAACCCTATGGCACTACAAGATAAGAAAATCATGCCTCCCCCTTGGCTGGCCCACCGGGAGATCGAGCGATACTCCATTGGCTGGCGCATGGGATATGGGGAGGATTACATAGACCGATTTGGCGATTGGCTGGACACCCTCTCCCCGGATGAGCGGACGGAATACCGCACCCTCTTTCCCGAGCCAGTGACCTGGAAGGGCTGGTGGGATGACGAGGACAGCAGCGAGGTACTGGAGCATGGTGACTTCTTGGTGGATGCGTGGCAGCCGGAAGGCCAGCCAAAGTACACCCGCCAGTGGCTCCAGCAGGAGTTTGCCGCCGGGCGGAAGCGGGAGCTGTGCCTGTTCTGGGGCCATCAGCCTGCCGAGGACGGCCAGCTGACAAAAAGCTGCCTCAGCCAGTGGTGGATAGAGGACTTCTATACGATGGCTGACTCCTACCTCTGCATGGAGCAGTATATGATGGCTGCCAAGGCCGAGCTGTTTGGTGACAAAGAGATCCGAGACCAGATTTTGAAATGCAGCGACCAAAAGCAGATCAAGGCCCTGGGCCGTAAGGTGCGGGGCTTTGAGCAGAAGGTATGGGACAAGTTCAAGTACGCCATTGTGCTGCTTGGCAACTGGCACAAATTCAGCCAGAACTGCGAACTGCGGGAGTTTCTCCTTTCCACCGGGGACAGCGTGCTGGTGGAGGCCAGC
>OLYY01001000.1_pt1 | contig 10899 bp, 9 predicted proteins | sample 1673561 | NCBI WGS metagenome assembly OLYY01 (sample SAMEA103958115, study PRJEB25191) | human gut metagenome | biome: human-associated habitat [ENVO:00009003]; feature: intestine environment [ENVO:2100002]; material: feces | place: Germany | collected 2013/2015
TATCTTGATTTAAAACTTACGAGTTAATCAATTCAAAAATCATTAATTCAACATCTACGACGGCACACCAGGCACCTATCCTGTGTTCCCCTACAACGCCATACCGTTCATCGCAGCATGCAAGGCAAAGGCCAAATTTCTCGTCCTGCCCTTCGGAGCACCTGCCGACGAGTATGTGGCTTGCCTGAAGCAGCATCCTGAGGTGGTGGTGGTGAGCATGAGTAACCACCAGAACCGCCTGGGCGAACAACGCGCCTTGGTGCACGAGATGATGAACGCCTCGCTGCTCAACCCCGTGGTCTTCGCACAGATGTACCGACACACGGAGCGTCATAAGGGCGACTTCATGCTTGAGGCTGCCGCCGACATGGGTGCGCTCATGATCGACGGGCTGACCGACGGTCTGTGGCTCATGAACGATGGCGACATTGCTCTCGCCGACGTGGCAGCAACCGCCTTTGGCGTTCTGCAGGCAGCGCGTCTGCGCACATCCAAGACCGAGTATATCTCTTGTCCGGGCTGCGGGCGAACGCTCTACAACCTGCAGGCCACCATTGCACGCATAAAGGCTGCCACCGCCCACATGAAGGGTCTGAAGATAGGCATCATGGGATGTATCGTCAACGGACCGGGCGAGATGGCTGATGCCGACTATGGATATGTGGGTGCCGGCAAGGGCAAAATTTCGCTCTACAAGCAGAAGGTGTGCATAGCCAAAAACATACCTGAGGAAGAAGCCGTGGACCGCCTGCTCGCCTTTATAGAGGAAGATTCGGCAAAGAAATAAAGCAATGAAAAGAAATAACGAAGTTAAAAAAATAAAGAAATTAAGAAATAAAGAAGTGAAAACAATCATCATCACCCTGCTTGCCATCTTCGGCCTTGCACAAGGCATGACAGCTGGCAATCCGAAAATCGTGGCTCACCGTGGCTACTGGAAGACCGAGGGCTCTGCCCAAAACTCTATCAGATCTCTCGTCAAGGCAGACAGCATTGGCGTCTACGGATCCGAGTTTGACGTATGGATAACAGCCGACGACAAGCTCATCGTTAACCATGACGGCCACATTGGCGACCTCATAATAGAAAACTCAACGGCTGCACAGATAACGGCCTGCAAGCTGGAGAACGGTGAGAACGTGCCCACGCTGGAGCAGTATCTTGACGCGGCAAAGAAGTTGAAGACACGTCTGGTCTTCGAGCTGAAGTCGCACAAGAACAAGCTTCAGGAGACAAAGGCTGTTGACATGCTGCTCAAGATGATCAAAGACAAGAAGCTTGACAAGCGTGTCGACTACATCACCTTCTCGCTTCCGGCCTTCGTGCGCCTCATACAGAAAGCGCCAAAGGGCACACCGGTCTATTATCTCAACGGCGAGCTGTCACCCGATGAAATTCTCGAGATGGGCGGCACCGGTGTCGACTATCACATCAGCGTGTTCCGCGACAAACACCCCGAATGGCTTAAGCGTTGCCACCAGCTTGGCCTCAAAGCCAACGTGTGGACGGTGAACGAGCAGAAGGATCTGCAATGGTGCATAGACCAAGGCTTCGACTTCATAACAACCAACGAGCCTGTGCTGCTGGAGCAGATGCTGAAGAAATAAAAAAAAGGAAGAAAGAAGAAAGAAAAAATTGGGTTCACTTTTAAAATGGGCTCAGTAAAGAAGAAAAGAAAAAAGGTGTCCACAGGCAAAGACCTGTGTGGACACCTTTTTTCTTTATGTTTTATTCTCAAAACCACAGCGTGCAACTCACAGCACCCAAGACAATGCCTATGATGGTGCCAAGAATGCGCAACAAGAGAAGAAACGTTTGCTTAGTTTTTCTGGTCATTATCCTCTCCTTTTGTGCCAAGCGCTCCCAACAGGGTGGTTGCCATGGCTATAATAACCTTTATAACGATTTTCCAAACACTAACTTTTCCCATAATATCTAACCTTTCCTAATGTGTGAATAATGTGAATAACTTGAACAATAGAAACTCATAACAACAGGTTGTCAACAGCGTTGTGCCTTCTGTTGAAAAGTATGAAAACAATAAGGGCGACAGGCAGTTACACCCGCCGCCCTCTGTCAACAACGAAGCGTCAACCAGAGCTTTCAACAAAACATTGACAAGAAGGAGCAACCATCTGCAAGAGGAGTTTTTCTGCTCTCTGCATAGAGAAGCTTCCGTGCCGCCGTCAGCATGGGGTTTCACCCCTTAAGGTGGGGTCTTTATCTTGCATCGACATGGAGCTTTTAGCCAAGCATCGACATGGAGCATCAACCAAGCATCTGTGTAGAGCCCTTGCCAACCTTAAAACGGGGTTTTCACCATCCATGCAGGTTTTGTTCACTCCCTGTTATGAGCGTTCTGCCGTTGTGTCAGCGCTTAGGCGTTGCCCTCCACGCTCTGCTCCTCGTTGCCCTTGGGGCCGGCATCGTGGCCCTCGGCGTTGTCGCCACCCTTGTCCACGTCGTAGACAGTGGCCTCACGCACCTTGGCGTTGGCCAGGAAGGTGTGGTTGTAGAAACGCTTGCCGGCCTGGCGAGTGGCCTCGGGCTGGAAGATGACATGCATGCCCTTGATGTTGTTCATATTAAACTCCTTTGCAGTGGCTGCGGGGATGGTCTTGAGACCGATCTTGAACGCACCGAAGCCGTTGAGCTTCACACGCATTGAGTTCTGAAGCTGGTCGGTCATGACCTCCACAAGCTCGGAGAGCACGGCCAGGATGTCGGAACGCTTCACGGTACAGTTGGCCTGCATGATGTCTGCGAGCTTGTTGATGTCTACGGTACCGTTGTGACTGGCACGAGCGTACCACATGCCCTTAAACTTACCCTCACGGTTGTTCTGATAAAGACGATAACTTACTGCCATAATTTTTTTCCTTTCTTTTTTCTCGTCCGCCTCGGCAGCCTCAGCCCTCTCCCCCGTCATGGGTCCTTTGATGTGGGCATGGCCTCGGCCGCCTCGCGCAGACATGTGTTTTACATTTATAGATTATTAAGACTCTCTTTGCATCGGGCTGTCTGTCTTTCTTCCCGACTGCGATGCAAAGGTACAACATTGCGCAAGCGTTGTCAAGAGCAGCTTAGTATCAACTATTATTAGTGGAGAACAAAAAGGGAAAAATGATAAAAAAAAGCAAGCTTATTTTGTGTTGTCTTCGATTTACTGTAACTTTGCAGACACATAAGTATAATAACAAAGTTTTGCCTAACAAGAACTTGCGAAACTTTTAAAAAATAAAGAGAAAGAAATGTCATTAAAATGTGGTATTGTAGGACTTCCCAACGTGGGCAAGTCGACGCTGTTCAACTGTCTGTCGAGCGCAAAGGCTCAGGCAGCCAATTTCCCCTTCTGCACCATCGAGCCTAACGTGGGCGTGATCACCGTGCCTGACGAACGACTCACAAAGCTCGCCGAGATAGTACACCCCGGACGCATCGTGCCCGCCACCTGCGAGATTGTAGACATCGCCGGACTGGTGAAGGGTGCTTCCAAGGGTGAGGGCCTCGGCAACAAGTTCCTGGGCAACATCCGCGAGACCGACGCCATCATTCATGTGCTCCGCTGCTTCGACGACGACAACATCGTGCGCGAGGGCGGTTCTGCCGTAAACCCGCTCGAGGACAAGGAAATTATCGACACAGAGCTACAGCTTAAAGACCTCGAGACCATCGAGGGACAGCTCTCTAAGCAGCAGAAAATTGCGGCCATCGGCAACAACAAGGACGCCAAGGTGGCTGTGAGCGTGCTCGAAGCTTATAAGGAGGCCCTCGACAAGGGTCTGAACGCCCGCAGCGTGACCTTCGAGAGCAAGGAGGAGCAGCGCTACGCTCACGACCTGTTCCTGCTCACCGCCAAGCCCGTGCTCTATGTGTGCAACGTGGACGAGACGGCTGCCAAGACAGGAAACCAATACTCGGACATGATACAGAAGATTGCCGAGAGCGAGGGTGCCGAGATGCTGGTCATCGCTGCAAAGACAGAGGAAGACATCGCCTCGCTGGAGACCTACGAGGACAAGAAGATGTTCCTCGATGAGCTCGGACTGGAGGAGAGCGGCGTAAACCGCCTCATCAAGAAGGCGTATGAGCTGCTCAACCTTGAGACCTTCATCACCGCTGGCGAGATTGAGGTCAAGGCATGGACCTACCACAAGGGTTGGAAGGCTCCACAGTGTGCCGGCGTTATCCACACCGACTTTGAGAAGGGCTTCATCCGCGCCGAGGTTATCAAGTATGACGATTACATCAAGTATGGCTCTGAGGCCGCTGTTCGCGAGGCTGGCAAGCTCGGCATCGAGGGCAAGGAGTATGTGGTGCAGGACGGCGATATCATGCACTTCAGGTTTAATGTATAACAACTAACGGGAAATGCTCAACTACATTATATGGGATCCGTCCGACACCGCTCTGCGGATCGGTCATTTCGCCCTTCACTGGTACTCGCTGTGCTGGCTCATAGGCCTACTGCTGGCTTATCTGCTTGTGCGCCGTCTGTATCGTGAGCAGAAGATCAAGGACGAGCTGTTCGACCCCTTGTTCATCTACTGCTTCATCGGCATCCTGGCGGGCGCACGTCTCGGCCACTGCCTCTTCTATCAACCCGACGTGTTCCTCTCTTCATGGAAACATTTTGTTGAGATCTTCATTCCTATCGAGTTTCTCAACGACGGAGGATGGAAATTTACGGGCTACCGCGGACTGGCATCGCACGGTGGCACACTGGGCCTCATGATCGCCCTCTGGCTCTATTATCGCCGCACACATGTGCCCATCTGGCAGGTGCTCGACAACATTGCCATCGCCACACCCATCACCGCCACATTCATACGTCTGGGCAACCTCATGAACTCGGAGATCTTAGGACGTGTCACCACCATGCCGTGGGGATTCTATTTCCTTCAGGCCGGCCCCATGGGCACCGAGCCGCGACATCCGGGACAGCTCTACGAGGCGATAGCCTATTTTGTGTTCTTCTTCATAGGCTGGCACCTCTACCGCCGCCATGCTGAGCGCGTGGGCACAGGCTTTTTCTTCGGCCTCTGCCTGACCCTGATCTTCACCTTCCGCTTCTTCATAGAGTTTACGAAGGACGTGCAGGTGGGCTTCGAGGAGCACATGCTTCTCAACATGGGACAGCTCCTGTCCATACCCTTCATCGCCATCGGCGTGTGGTGCATGATTAAAGGTAAAAAGGTAAAAAAGTAAAAAGGTAAAAAAAGGCTGACGCCGCATTAGAATTATTAAGCTCCATAGGGTTTCTGAACCTTATGGGGCTTTTTTTTGAAAAGACATTTTAAAGGTAAAAAAATAAAAAGGTAAAAAGGTAAAAAAAGGCTGACGCCGATTTAAGGGAAAAGTGAAAAACGAAAAGTGAAGAATCTCTATTTTTGCCTATGCTTTAGGAAAATTTTATCTCATTTTGCCCATGCTTTAGGAAAATCTTTTCTCGTTTTGCCTATGCTTTAGGCAATTTTTACCCTATTTTTGCCTATGTTTTAGGAAAATTTTATCTCATTTTGCCTATGCTTTAGGCAATTTTTGCCCTACTTTTGCCTATGTTTTAGGAAAATTTTATCTCATTTTTGCCTATGTTTTAGGAAAAAAGCTGTATCTTTGCAACACGAACCAACGACATAACCGTTATGATACACAGGCTATTAATCGACAATTTGACCGAGTGGAGCAAACGCGAGAACAGGAAGCCTCTTGTTCTGCGCGGAGCACGACAGGTTGGCAAGACCACGCTCATTGACCAATTCAGCAAGCAATATGACAGCTACATTAAGCTCAACCTGGAGCAAAGTAATGATGCAAAGGCATTCGCCATCTCCGACAATGTGGCTGAAATTTTCCAATATATCTGTTTGCAGAAGAAGATAACGGTAGACAGGAACAAACGCACACTGCTCTTCATCGATGAGATACAGAACGAGCCGAAGGCCGTCGGACTGCTACGCTATTTCTACGAGGAGATGCCGTGGCTACACATCGTGGCTGCCGGGTCAAGATTGCAAACGCTCATAAAGCAACGCATCTCGTTTCCTGTGGGGCGTGTGGAGTATATGTCGCTTCGTCCGTGCTCGTTCCTCGAGTTCTTGAACGCCACATCCAACGAGCCATTGGCTGAGATGGTGCGCCAACAGAACGTTTCGCCCGTCTACCACGACATGCTCATGAGTCTGTTCAACCGCTACACGCTTGTGGGCGGAATGCCGGAGGCGCTGATGGAATATGCCTCCAACAATGACATAACAACCCTTTCGCCCATTTACCGTTCGTTGCTTAACGGCTACAATGAAGATGTTGAAAAATATGCCAGGAACGCCAACCAGGTGAACACCATACGCCATCTGCTCACACACGGATGGGCTGAAGCAGGACAAACAATAACGTTCAACCGCTTCGGGGGCAGCAAATACACAAGCAAGGAGGTGCACGAAGCTCTTGAGGTTCTGCAAAATGCGTTCTTGCTCAACCTCGACTATCCCGTAACGGCAGTAAAGGTCCCTGCCATACCTGCCACAACGCGACAGCCCAAGCTGATATGGCTCGACTCGGGCATAATGAATTTCTCGGTTGGCATACAGACAGAATATCTACAGAACAGCTCTCTGCTCGATGTGTGGAAAGGCCATGCTGCCGAACAGATTGTGGCTCAAGAGCTGCGCATCGTCCTCGACCGCAACTACCGCAACGAGCAGTTTTTCTGGGTTAGAGGCAAGAAGGGATCGACGGCTGAGGTCGATTTCGTGTGGCAGCACCATGCTACGATCGTACCCATAGAGGTGAAGTCGGGAACCAATGCTCATCTTCGCTCGCTACATTCGTTTATGGACACCGCCGAATCTGCCGACATCGCCGTAAGGGTATGGCCAGGCAAATACAGCATAGACGACGTGACGACACCCAACGGCAAAACGTTCCGTCTGATAAACCTCCCGTTCTATTATGTAGGTATGATTGACAAAATTTTGGACAAAGCGACCGGTTGAAGGGAAAACAATTCAACAGCTTAGACAGACAACGCAACGACGTTGTTAATAAACAACAACACTTTTTTTACAAAATTTCATAACAAATTACTCGTTTTTTTAAAAAAAAAAATTACTTTTGCAAAGAAATAAGGCAAAAAAAACGCACAAATGTCATTTCAGAAAAAAATAACATTGCCTGCGTTTTAACACCAGAAGCAAAAAAACAAGTAGCCGTTTTAACAAAAAAGCAAATGAAACGTAATAGATTTTTCTTAATAAGCCTTCTCTTTGAATCGTCCATAACAGTCCACGCACAAGACAACGCTCCAAAAGATTCGCTCACCATGGAAAGCATGATGCACAATCTTCCTGAAGTAATGGTAAAAGGCTCGCGCCCCATTGTCAAGGTAGAGCGCGGCATGCTGACATACAATATGCCGTTGCTCATAAAGCAGCTGCCTGCCGACAACGCTTACGAGGCATTGACACACATACCTGGCATCAGCGATGCCACAGGCAAGATATCGTTCTCTGGCAACGAGGTGACGCTGATTGTCAACGGACAAGCCACCACGTTGACACAGGAGCAGCTGACAGAGCGTCTTAAGGCAATGCCTGCCGCACAGCTGGCAAAAGCCGAAGTCATGCTGTCAGCCCCCGCCCGTTATCATGTGCGTGGCATGGCTATCAACATCGTCACGAAAGACTATGCCGGCACCAATCAGCTGTCTGGACAGGTCATTGGCGGCATGGAACAAAACAAATATGCTAAGGGATTTGGCGATTTCAATATATCCTTACAAAGGGGTAAGTTCGGACTCGATGCACAATATAAATATGTAGACGGCTACTCTTACGGAGAGAACACACACATTGTAAATCATCCACTTGGCGACAAGCGCATAAAATATGATGACGAAACAGGGCAAAAGGCGTTTGGCATTACCCACAGCTACCGACTGGGTATGAACTATGCCTTTAGCAAGAACCATCGTCTCGACATCGCATATACGGGTAAATGGGACAAGACGTGCTCAAACAGCCACACTACAGGATCAAGCATCAGCGGAATGCATCATGACAGCCACGAGTATCTGCACAATGTGGATGTCAACTACTCGCTTCCTTTCGGACTCACCCTTAACGGTTCATACACCCACTATCGCACACCTCAGCAACAAATTCTCGGCGGAACGATGATTGTGGATGAAAACACAACAGCGACGGAACGCAACATGACAAGCGGCAGCAAGCAGACCATCAACAAATGGATGTTCACGGCAGACCAAACCCACTCGCTGGCACACGGCTGGGGATTGTCCTATGGCGTGAAAGGGCAGTTTGCAAGCAACAAGAGCTATCAGACCACCGTCAACAAGGATGGAAGCATCCTGCCTGACGGTACAAGCAGCGTCGACATAAACGAGCGTATATGGAACCTGTATGCTGGGTTCAGCAAGCAGATAAGCGAGGCTATCAGCGTTGAAGCATCTGTTGCCGCCGAGCAATACCACTCGCCGATATGGGACAAATGGCGCGTCTATCCTACGCTCAACGCTTTATGGAACATCAACGACAACCATCTGCTCAACCTCTCGTTCAGTTCCAACTCCGAGTTTCCGAGCTATTGGTCAACCATGAGCAACGTGTTCTACTCATCCACCTACACCGAGATTCATGGCAATCCTGATCTGAAGCCCTTCTCTTATTACGATGTCAACCTGATGTGGCAGATAAAGCGACGTTACACGCTCATGGCTTTCGCAACGCTGATGCCCGATTATTCCGTGCAGCTACCCTACCAGACCACCGATCGCATGGCGGTAATAATGAAGGAAACCAATTTCAACTATTCAAACAAATTTGGACTGCAAGCCTCTGCCATCTTCAATGCAGGCCAATGGCTCAACGGCAACGTGTTTGTCATGGGAACCTACAAGCACGACAAGAGCGACCATTTCTTCGACCTGCCTTTCGACCGCAAGAAGCTGTCTGTCGTCCTTGGAGGCACCGCTTCCGTAAAACTCTGTAGCACGCAGGATCTCCGTCTCATCCTTAATCCGTTCTATCAGACAAAGGCTATACAAGGAGTCTACGACATCAGTCCAATCTTCAGAATGGATGCCAAACTGCAATGGTCGTCACACGACGGAAGATGGGGTGTGCGACTCAACGGCAGCAACATCTTCAACAACCCATACGACACCCGCTCCGTGCAAGGCAACCAAGACTACCGCATGAAGCTCAACTACAACTGGGCATCGCTCACCCTCGGTGTCATTTATAAGTTTGGCGGCTACAAGGAAAAGAATGTAAAGGCTGTAGACACCTCACGCATGGGACATTAAAACAAGTCGTTTCCTGTTACCTGCCTGTTGATTTTTCTTGCGTACATGTTATTAAACAAACCATGTGGCGTAACGAAGGTTGGAATAAGTGTCTTGGTCGTCTTTGTCACTTTCTTGAAAACCTTTAGGCGGTGTGCCAAATGAGTATCGTAAGCCTTGCTTATTTCGTATTCGCCATTGCAATATTTCATTTCGCAGATTGATATTGATTTATCAGAGCGGTCTATCAGCAAGTCTATTTGCGTTCCATGTTTCAAGTCTTCATCAGCCTCATCATCTGCCAACACTTTAGCTGTAGGGCGATAAGACCATGAGCAAGGAACGTTGATGCAGCCGTCAATGCCTAAAGCTTTGACAATCTGGTTGATGTGGTGAAGACATACCATTTCGAAAGCGTGCCCGCACCATGATTCATATTCGGCTGTGGTTTGCATCTTAACCCAATAGTTGTCGAGGAACGATCCCTTGTTATGCATGAATTTGAAATAAAACAAACAGAAAGGGTCTATCAGCTGAAACATCATATCTTTCTTCGACTTGCCAAAGGGCATGTAGCTGCGAATGAAATCGCATTGTTCAAGTTCCTTAAGAATCTGGCTGAATCGTCCGTTGTTAGCCAATCCCGTAGCATCAAGCAGGTCTTGCCGGGTCATACCTTTGCCTTTGTTCTTCAGGGCTGTAACTATGGCCATATGATTGTCGGCTTTCTTGAAGAGCGAATTAAACAGGCGCTCAAATTCTTCTGTAAGTTCTCCACCGCGGGTGAAGCAAAGCTGTTGGATATTTTGCGCCACGCTTTTGTTGTTCTCGAAAAGCGACAAGTAATAAGCCACACCGCCCATCGCCATATAACATTCAATTATTTCAGGTCGCTCATAATAGAAACCTTGCGATTTGAAATAATCTTCTACCTCATGCAGCTTGAATGGTGAGAGCAGAATGTTGTGGGTAATGCGATTATGTAGACCTCCTCTTGAATTAATAACCTCATTGAGCATCCAGGTTGTGGCACTTCCGCAAGCTATTAGTTTGATGTCGCTACGGTAAGAGGCCCAATCGTTCCAGAAGTGTTCAAGGGCGCTGATAAACTTTGAAGCATAAGTGTCGAACCAAGGAAGCTCGTCAAAGAATATTATTTTTGTTCCTTCTGGCTTCTTTTCCAATGCTTTTTGAAGAAGTCGAAAGGCTTCAGACCAACTATTAGCGACTGATTCTATGCCTAATTGGTCGTTAAGTGCGAAGCTGAAATTTGTTAGTTGCTCCTTGGTCGTGACATTGTCTTTGCCCGTAACACGGAACGCAAATCTGTTTTCAAACAGTTCTTTTACAAGAAAAGTCTTGCCTACACGACGTCTGCCGTAAATGGCTATAAATTCAGATTTGCGGCTCGAAACGTAGTTTTCAAGCTTTTCAATCTCCTGTTTTCTGCCAATAATATTCTCCTTCATATCTTTCTTGTATTAGTGAATAGCTTATCTTATGCAAAGATAATGCAAACCGAGAGCAGAGGTGCAAGCTGGCTTGCAAGCTATGCCGAGGTGCAGCTTATCTTATGCAAAGATAATGCAAACCGA
>OLYY01001020.1_pt1 | contig 10740 bp, 9 predicted proteins | sample 1673561 | NCBI WGS metagenome assembly OLYY01 (sample SAMEA103958115, study PRJEB25191) | human gut metagenome | biome: human-associated habitat [ENVO:00009003]; feature: intestine environment [ENVO:2100002]; material: feces | place: Germany | collected 2013/2015
AAATCCAAGATACCCATTAATAAGTGAGATAAAAGAAATTTATTTAAAAACATATTATGGAGGTGAAAGATAATGAAATTTAATTTGATAAATCCAATAGCAGAAAGAAAAACAAAAACTGTTTACAGAGACGGAGATAAGACAATAAAATTATTCGTAGAAAATTACTCAAAGGCAGACATATTAAACGAAGCTTTAATTCAATCAAGAGTGGAAGAAAACACAGATTTAAAAATATCTAGATTACAAGAAGTTACAAAAATAAACGAGAGATGGGCTCTAATTACAGAATATGTAGAGGGAACGCCACTAGATGTTTTAATGAAAGAACATCCGGAAAAACAAGACGAATATTTAAACTTTTTCGTAGGAATTCAATTAGAAGTTTTATCGAAAAGAGTACCTCTATTAAATAGAATAAAAGACAAATATAGAAGAAAAATAACAGATGCTACAAACATAGATGACACGACAAAATATGAGTTGCTACAAAGACTAGAAGGAATGAAAAACCATGACAAACTATGCCATGGAGACTTCGTTCCAAGCAACATAATAGTAAAAGAAAATGGCGAATATGCGATAATTGACTGGTCACACGCAACACAGGGTAACGGTTCAGCCGATGCCGCAAGAACTTACCTCTTGTTCCGTTTGAATCATCAGGAAGAGCTTGCAGAAAAGTATATGAAGCTTTACTGCACAAAGACCGACACAGCCCGTCAATATGTTGACCGCTGGCTTCCGATTGTAGCCGCATCACAGTCTGTTAAGGGCAAACCCGAAGAGAGAGAGTTCCTTCTCAAATGGGCAAGTGTTTGCGAATACCAGTAATGCCGTATAAATGTATTTTTAATTCATATTTTACTCAGCAAAATTTCATTTTGAAATTTTCTCTCCTCTGTTTTTTTCATAATTGTATTACGGAAACCGAATAAAAGCAGCTCCCGCTCCAAATGCTTGGTGCGGGAGCTGCTTTTTTGATGCGAAATTTATGTTGACGGTACGCTGTAAATATTACAAAAGGTTACAAATTTTGTAATAATTCGCTTTATTTTGGTGCTTGAAATGAAGATTTTGTGAGTGAAACTGCATCAAATTTTCTGAATTAGCAAAAAATACGGGCTTTGGGGTTGATTTTTTAAAAGGGTGATGTTATAATGGTTACAATGTTGTTATCAAGGTGTAACCTGATTTGTAATTTACTGTCAGATTTGGTAACAATTTTTCGGTCAAATCTTCCGTACAGATTAAAACGGACTGTACTTTGAGTCGGTCGTTATTTTTCTGTAAGAGCTTTGACTCTCTGAAAAAATGGAGGTAATTAACGATGCAGAGAATAAAAAAGATTACTGCAATCATTCTGAGTGTTCTCACACTTTCAAGTGTATGCGTATTCGGTTCTTCATTTTCTGCCGGTGCAAAAGGCACGGGTGCAGGTCTTGCAGAATGGGCACTCAATGCCTATAACAGCGGATGGTCATATGTTTACGGCGGTTCAACCCCCGGAGCGGTTGACTGTTCAGGTCTTATCTATTCATATGCCGGCGGCGAAAGATGCGGTAATCCACAGCTTGAAACAGCTACCGAAACAGGTTCGGTAAGTGCAGGCATTCCTAATGTTCACGGTCTTGGACTTTGGCGTCCCGGTCATGTCGGTGTTTATGTCGGCAACGGTATGGAGGTTGACGCAAGAGGTGATGAATACGGTGTTTGCTATGAGGCAATCGGCGGTTACAACAATTGGACATACTGGTTCAAGCTTGCCGCAGTTTCATATGTAACAAACGGTTGGGAAAGCTTTAACGGCAACTACTACTACTACGAAAACGGCGAGTACATTGTAAATACTTCAAGAACAATTGACGGTACTACATATTACTTTGACTCACAGGGCAGATCGAGCAAGACTCCTTCAAACACTTCTTCAAGCAGTTCATCGGGTTCAAGCTCATCAGGCTCATCAGGTTCTTCAAGTTCATCAGGCAGTTCATCATCTTCAAGCAACACACCGAGTGTTTACAAGAACGGTTCATCGGGTGCTGAGGTAAAGAAGATTCAGCAAAGACTTGCTGACCTCGGCTATTATGACGGTGCAGTTGACGGTTACTTCGGTGACGCAACAGAAGAGGCTTATAAGGCATTCCAGAAAGCCGCAGGTCTTACCGTTGACGGTATTGCAGGCGATTCGAGAAATACACTTTATTCGGAGAATGCTCCCGAAGCTCCAAAAGCCGATACAACAACAAAGACTGAGGACAAACCCGAAGAAGAAACAACTGCTCCCACAGAGGCGACAACAGAGCCTGTAACAGAGGCAGTTCAGTATCAGAACGGTGACGAAAACGATGAAGTAACTGCAATTCAGCAGCAGCTTATAAAGCTCGGCTACTTTGCAATGGATGCAACAGGCTACTACGGTGAATATACAGCGCAGGCCGTTGCAAATTTCCAGAATCAGAATTCACTCGATTCAACAGGTATTGTTGATGAGAAAACATACAACGCACTGTTCAGCGACAACGCAGTTGCAAACCCAAAAACAGAGGTTGTAAGCGGCGAGGTTTCTCCGGCGGTTTCAGCCGCTCCGATTGAGATGCCTTCTTCAACAGGTGCGTCGCAGTTCATTCTTTCAAATGAAAAGAATCAGAACTACTCGGACACAGCGTCAAGCGTTGCCGTTCAGTCCGTAAAGTCTGCCGACAAGGCTCTTGCAAAGTCAAATGCCGCAAGCACACCGACTCTTGTTGCCGCTGTTCAGAGATCCGCAAATGTAGGTCTTTGGTTTGTGCTTGTTGCAGTTATCCTCGGCGCAATTGCTTTTGTATTCTTCCTTCGTGACAGAAAGCTTTCAAGATATTCAAGATATGTCGCAAGAAAGAAAAAAAGAGTCACCAAAGCCGAACTTGATGCAAGATGGTAATTGATATATAATCCGATTATTAAACAGTCGATTGCAAAGCAGTCGGCTGTTTTTGCTTAATTAAAAATTGAAAATGGAAAATTGTGGTCGGCGGTGTGCCACCGCAATCTATTCGAGAAAATACTCGGATAAAAGAATTGCATCAGATGCCCGAATACGGCATTGATGCAATTTTTGCTTTATATGAAAGTAAATGTATACTTGTAGGGGTAGCCTTGCGACTATATTTCAGACGGGAGGATATTATCCGCCCTACGACACGAATGGGGAACGGTGACATACCGTACGAATAAAAATGTGGACATTTATTGCACATTCGTGTTAAAATACAAGATGAAAAGGTGTGTGGAAAGAAAGCGGTGACTGTTAATGAAAAAATCCGAAAAACCAATCGGCAAAATAAAAGTCAAAAAGTCGATTTTCAAAAGGCTTTTCTTTCACATACTTGTGCTGTTTATTTTGGCGGTGATTGTTTCGGGTACGCTCAATTGCATTGAAAACATTCAGCGCACAAGGCGGTTTACACGACAGCTGACCGAAAGTGCGTTAAAGGTTGCAACAGAAACTTTTGAACGCTGTGATATAAACGCATTGCTTGATAATCCCGATTCCGAAGAATATCGGAAAGCCGTTAAGACCTTGAGGTGGATTTGTCAGACGAACCACCTTGAATATATGTACATTTACATTCCGAATTTTGACGAAAACAAGGTTACATATGTTATGACTGTTGCCGATGATGACAGCGAAAACGAGAATGTTTTAAATGTGAGAAGTGCAGGTGCAGAGGTTGACCACGGCTTGTGGGATGCTGAAAAAGAGGCGTGGGAAAATCCTAACCTTGTCACGGCTTACGAATATCAGAACGACAGCTTCGGCAGTTTTTACACGGCATTTTCAGCGATTCAAGGCAAGTACGGCAAGCCTGTTGCATTAATCGGTGCGGACTATTCGCTGACGCAGATTTATACGGAAATCATTTTCTATACTGCAATGCGAGTTCTTGCGTTGTTTGTTGTGCTGGCAATTGTATTCTTGCTTGTAATGCGGTTTGTCAGAAAAAAGATGTATAATCCGATACTTTTGATTTTTGAAAAAATTCGAGGATACTTTTCCGACAAGGCTGACGGCACAAATACAAAGAAAGCGTTTGTGCCGATAAAACTCGGCTCTGACGATGAAATTCAGCTTTTGGCTGATTATTTCAACGATATGGCTCACGATGTAGAAACTTATGTTGAAAAAAATTCCGCCCTTGCGAGTGAAAAGGCTAAGAATGAAACCGAGCTTGAGGTTGCAAGGCGGATTCAGTACGGAATAATTGCGAGAGAAAAGAATGTTGCCTTTGCCGGTTGTTTTGATGTTTCGGCAAGAATGGAGTCTGCAAGACAGGTAGGCGGCGATTTTTACGATTGCTTTGCATTGCCTGACGGCAGAATATGTGCAGTAGTCGGTGATGTGTCGGGCAAGGGTGTTGCGGCGGCAATGTTTATGGCTTTTGCAAAAACTCTTATCCACGAAAAAATGACCGAAAATGCAGAACCCGACAGGGCATTTGAAGAAATCAACAGGGAACTCTGTTTGTCAAATCCCGAGGGAATGTTTGTAACTGCGTTTGCCGTGATTTTTGACAAAAACAGCGACAGCTTTTTGTACATAAATGCAGGTCATAACAAGCCTGTTGCGGTGAGCAACGGCAAGGCTGAATTTTTAGAATGTAAGCCGTGTATAATGCTCGGTGTGTTTGATGATGCAAGATATGTTGTGAACAGCGCTGAATTTGGAAACGGTGATATAATCTGCCTTTACACCGACGGTGTGAATGAGGCAACAAATGCGGATAATGAATTTTTCGGCAACGAAAGACTTGTGTCTGCCTGTCAAAATGCCGAACAGACTGCAAAAGGTGTGTGTGACGGAGTTTATGACGCTTTGACGGACTTTACCGAAAATGCGGAGCAATTTGATGATATAACAATTGTTGCAATAAAAAACAGCAAAAACAGAGATTGAAGGGTTATGAATGTTTAAATCGGAAAACAATCAGATTACAATAGAACAGGTGAGAAAGCTTGACGAGGAATATACTCTTGTCGATATCCGAGATGAAATTTCATTTGAATACGGTCACATTGACGGTGCAAAGAATATTCCGCTTGCAAAAATCAAAGAGGATAATTCACTTTTGCCAAAAGACAAGCTTGTTGTCCTCTGTTGCAAAAGCGGTCAGATAAGTGACGAGCTTGCAGAAAATCTGCGTGATGACGGATTCAATGCCGTGAATCTTGAGGGCGGTTATTACAGTTGGTTGAGAAGTCAGTTCGAGAATGAGGACTATGCAACCGATGTTGAAAAAAGCATCCGCAAAAAGTTCAGTAAGACGATTTGGAGCAGATTTACTGCGGCGATAATCGAGTACAAGCTTGTTGAGCCGAACGATAAAATTGCCGTCTGCATTTCGGGCGGCAAGGATTCAATGCTGATGGCAAAGCTTTTTCAGGAGTTGAAAAGGCACAATAAATTTCCGTTTGAGCTTGTTTTTCTTGTAATGGACCCGGGCTACAGCGTTGAAAATCGTGATGTAATCGAGAGCAATGCCCGTAGGCTGAACATTCCGATAACCGTTTTTGAAACAGATATTTTTAATTCTGTTTACAATGTTGACAAATATCCCTGCTACCTTTGCGCAAGAATGAGGAGAGGTTATCTCTACAAAAAGGCAAAGCAGCTCGGCTGTAACAAAATCGCACTCGGTCATCACTATGACGATGTTATAGAAACTATTCTTATGGGTATGCTCTACGGCGGTCAGGTTCAGACGATGATGCCGAAGCTCCACAGCACAAACTATGAGGGAATGGAACTTATCCGCCCTCTCTACCTCGTTCGTGAGGCTGAAATCAAGCATTGGCGAGATTACAACAAGCTGAATTTCATTCAATGTGCGTGCCGTTTTACGGACACCTGCACAACCTGTTCCCCAAACAGCAACACAGGCTCAAAACGACAGGAAATAAAACAGCTTATAGCAAATCTGAAGAAAATCAATCCCCAGATTGAAAGCAACATTTTTCACAGCGTTGAAAATGTCAATCTCGATACGATTATTTCATATAAACAGGGCGATAATAAAGTTTCGTTTCTGGACAGATATGATGATATGGGGAAGGGCAAGTAATTAAAAATTAAAAATTGAAAATTGAAAATGAATGTCGGGAAGACAGTTTGCAAAATGCAAAGCAATGTCTTCCCGACTGTTTTTGTTTGTGTAAAAGCTGTTGTTTAAATGTAGGGGAGAACCGTGTTCTCCCGTTCGTGTGCATACCAAATTAAAACATAACATTCATTACATCAAAGAATATGTAGGCAAACAAAAAGACCGAAAAATTGCTTTTTCGACCTTAAATTAATTTTGATTATTCTGTTTTACTGTCGGAGGCGGTGGGGATTTCACCGTGTTTTTCTTCAAAATCCGCAATTTCATTTTTAATCAGATGAAGAAGATACCAATTCATTGACCTGTCATCATACTTTGCGACATACTCAAATTTACGCAACAAATCTTCATCAATGCGTAGTGACAAATGTTTTGGCTTTCCCTTCATAAAATTGCACCTCAATGAACCTATTATGGGTTTATTATAAGTCCTTATTGTGCTATAATGTAAAAGTGAACCCATAATGGGTTCATAAAAAGAGGGAGTGCTTTGTTTATGAAAATTGCGGTTATCGGTTCAAGGACGCTTACAGTCAGAAACCTTGAAAAATATATTCCGAAAGATACAACAGAAATCATTTCGGGAGGTGCAAATGGAATTGACAGATGTGCAAAGGAATTTGCGGTAAAAAACAATATCAGATACACAGAATTTCTTCCTGAATATAGAATACATGGAAGATATGCTCCGCTGAAACGCAATCTTGAAATCATTGACAATGCAGATTTTGTTTTGGCTTTCTGGGACGGAAAAAGCAGAGGCGCTAAATTTGTTATAGATAATTGCAGAAAAATAAATAAACCGATAAGAGTGTTGATTAGCAAAGGATGTTTATAACATAATGTTATTGCCACATATTACATAGTGTTTTCGTCACTCAAAAGTTATGCGTACAAACAAAAATGCATCGGAGCCTTGTTCGGGCGACCGATGCAATTCATTTATCATATTATTTTTTCAAAAGTTATACCATAGGAAACCACATCGGAACTACGGTATTGAAAATAAGGACAGAGCAGATTCCGCAGGTTAAGCCTAAAATCATACCGGCGATAACATCCGTAAGGTAGTGAACACGCAGATAAATTCTTGAAAACGCAATCAACATTGCAAGCATAAGAATCGGCATAAAGGTTATGACTTTGCAACGCATAAGCGCAACCCCGACCATTGCAAACGATGCCGTCGTGTGACCTGACGGAAACGAGTAGAATCTCGGTCTGTCAATAAGCTGTTCGTCATCATCAAGGGTGTGGCAAGGTCGCACACGCTTTACTATATGCTTGATAATAATCTCTCCCATAAGGTGAGCCCACGCAAGTCCGAACACAAAGTTTGCACCTGTTGCCCTCCAGTTGGAGTTTATAAGAAACGGCAGGCAGACTGCCCACCATACAATACCTGCATTGCCTGCACGAGATGCAGTAATCATTATTTTGTTTAGTGCCGGCTTATGAATTCGGGATATGTTATCAAGTACCCTGTTGTCAATGTTTTGAATTCTGCCAAACATAAACACAACTCCTGTTCGTAATATTTATCCTGTCTGTCGCAAAATATGCTTGCAAAACAGGCTGATTGAGCATTCTATCATTACTCATACAGGTTCATTATAACACATTAAAATTCATTTGAACAGATATTTTGCAAAAATTTTACTTAATTTTCAGATTCACCAAATGTGCAATTGACGGGATATTTGCCCCCTGTCCGCTTGATGTCGGACTCATGAGTGCACCCGTTGCCATAAACAGAATATTTTGAACGAGTCCGTTTTGAAAATCGTCCATAATTTTTGAACAAAGAACCGATGCGGCGCATCCGCAGCCCGAACCGCCTGCATGAACATCCTGATTGGAGCGTTCAAAAATCATCAGTCCGCAATCGTTGTGTTGTTTCCTTATATTGATTCCGTCACGCTCAAGCAAATCATAAAGTGATTTACTGCCGACTTCGCCCAAATCACCCGTAATAATCATATCGTAATCCTCGGGCGATGTTTTGGTATCCTCAAGATAACATTCAAGGGTCTGAGCTGCCGCCGGAGCCATTGCCGCCCCCATGTTATTGGCGTCGCTTACACCGAGGTCAACTATTCTGCCGACTGTCGCCCTTGCAACGCAGATTCCTTTTTTAAGGCTTTTCAGAATACAGCTTCCCGCACCTGTAACCGTCCATTGTGCGGTTGGAGTGCGAACTCCGCCGTATTCAAGCGGAAAACGGTACTGCCGTTCCGCCGATGCAAAGTGTGACGAGGTGACGCATGCGGAAACTTTTGCCCCGCCGCTTTCAACGGCAGATGCCGCCATAATAAGACTTTGCGCCATTGTTGAACACGCTCCGTACTGCCCAAGATACGGGATTCCGAATTTCATAAGACCAAAGCTTGATCCGATGCATTGGTTGAGCAAATCTCCTGCGAAAACGCAGTCAACCTCGTTTGCGTGTGTTTTTGAACGCTCCAGAGCTTTTTCAAGAGCTTCGCCCTGAAACATACTTTCCGCCTGTTCAAAGGTGTCACAGCCGTCATAGCTGTCGTAAATAATCTTGTCAAAATAGTTTTTAAGGGGACCTTCGGCTTCCTTTTTTCCGACAACCGACCCCCAGCCGGCAATAACAGGCTGGCTTTCAAAAGCAATTGTATATGCACCTGTTCGTTTTATCATACAAAAACTCCCTTCCGCTTTTATTATCTGCGAAAGGGAGTTTTTTATTATTATCGGAAGTTGTTTTGCTTAATTATTCTTCGCCTGATTCAGGTTCTGTAGGCGTCGGTTCGGGATCGGGTTTTGGCTGTGGCTCGGTTTTTGATTCCGAACTTGACTGGCTTGATGAACTGTGGCTCGATGAGCTTGATGAGCTTGATGATGGACGGTTGCTTGAATGACTTGATGAAGAACTGCTTGAATATGACGGTTCACTGTATGATGACTGTGAACTTGATGAGCTTGAACTGCTGTCGTCATTCTTCGGAACTGTTTCATCCGGAATTACAACATCATCACCGTATTTTGCACGGGGATCATTGTTGGCATCAATGAAAACATATCCGTTTTCGGTATCATAGGTTGATGAACCGAGTGACTCGGAATCAATCTCCTTGCCGTCTTTGTAATAAACTCTCCAAGCCTTTACCGTGTAGCTTGAACTACCCTGATTCGTGAGCTTGTTGCGAGTCATAATAAGGTCGTATGAATCCGATTTCCAACCCCAGAATGAAACATAAAGTGTGTTGTCAACAACCTTACACTCAAGGAACATCTGGTAATCTGTCGGATTAGAAAGTTTAAGGTCAAGGTTGCCGTAGTCGATTGTTGCGTCAAGACCTGTGGGAACATAGCTTGATGCCCACTTGTGACAATAACGCTCCTCAACCTTCATGTTGGCTCTGACAGCCGCATTGTAGATTGTTGAGCTTGACTGACAGATACCGCCGCCGATACCGATGTCGGACTTACCGTTTGAAATTACACCTGCCGGCTTGTAGCCGAGAGATTCAAGATTTGAGTTGCCTGTGCATTTGTTGAATGACCAAGTTGCACCGGGTTCAATAACCGAACCGTTGCAGGCTTTGAGCGAAACACGCATATTTTCTGTTCCGTTTTCCGTATTGGTGGAAACGGTTTCGTATGTTGAAAGAAGAACGATGTTTTTCTTTAAATCGTCAACCGTGATTTTTGCATCTGTTTTTTCAACATCGGCAATAATTCTGTATTCGCTTGCACCGCTTGCAAACACACCCTTAAACTGATTTGCAAGGTCTGTTTCGTTTACTTTCTGTCCCTGTGACGCTTCTGTATATTCAAAACGCTTTTTGGCATAGGGGTGGAACTTTGAAACTCTTGCGTTCTCAGCCTCTTTGTAATTTTTCTTTGCAACCTTCTTTGCTGCTTCGTCAACACTTTCTGCGGTTACGGTAGCTGTTACCGTGTAACTCTTTTTGCTTGTTGAAGTTTCAACAGACGGATCGGTTGCTTCATTTTTGATTTCATTAAGTACAGACTCAATGTCATAAGTATATTTGAAATCCTTTTCGGTCACTTTACTGATGATTCCGTTTACATCAACCGAAATGTCAAGAGGCTTAATAAAGCTTTCTTCCTTTTCTTCAAGAGCTTTTTTTGCCTCGTCGTATGTTTTTCCCGAAATTGAAACACCCGAAACGGTTGTTCCGTCAGGAAACTTAAACTCACCGGCAATAGCCTCTTCAACGCTGTTGAAGAGGTTTCCTCCGAAAATGCAGAAACCTGCCACACCGAGAGCTACTGCAACTGCGGCAACGGATGAAATGATGATTGCAAGCTTTTTCTTGCTTTTCTTTTCGCCTTTAGCCATACGACCGCCCGATGAATGTTTTCCTTTCTTGTTATCAGACTGTCTGTTGCCGTCGCAGTTGATGTCAACAAGATCTTCATCAACAACAAGAATATCGTCCATAAAATTCCTGTTCAAAAAAATTCACCTCATATATACCCAATAATTGCCCTTTGAAAACCTACTGCATTTGATTTTCAAAAAGGGAAACGCTTTTATTACTTTCTTTAATTACCCTATACTGAAAAATATTACAGTACAGTTTTTATTTTACAATATAATTTC
>OLYY01001022.1_pt1 | contig 10711 bp, 11 predicted proteins | sample 1673561 | NCBI WGS metagenome assembly OLYY01 (sample SAMEA103958115, study PRJEB25191) | human gut metagenome | biome: human-associated habitat [ENVO:00009003]; feature: intestine environment [ENVO:2100002]; material: feces | place: Germany | collected 2013/2015
TCAGAATATGCCAAAAGTTTATTTGGAGAAATATCTCCTGTCGGAACTTTAATAATGAGTTTTAAGTTAACGGTAGGCAGGACTTCTCTTCTAAATACTTCGGCATATCATAATGAAGCAATTATATCCATATATCCTTTTGTAGATGAGGATTGCTCGACAAGAAATTATCTGTTCTATATATTGCCAATTATTTCCAGTCTTGGAGATTCCAAAGATGCAATAAAAGGTAAAACTTTAAATTCTAAGAGCTTGAATAATTTATTATTACCACTTCCACCTCTTAATGAACAAAAGCGGATAGTGGCAATGATAGAACAGTTATTTGATAAGCTGAAATAATTTATTTATCTGGCAAACTATACGTTGCTGCTCAATTAAAGGTGGAATACCTATTACAAGATTGTAAAATAACTCTTTATTGAGGTGTGGAATTGCCGCACCTCTTTTTGAATTCCGTAACTCCTCTTTGTAGAATAGGATAAAAGCCAAGATATAGGGTTTCCACATAATCGAAGAAAACCATAGCTGTTTGAATGTACTGCCCATATATCCATCCTGCGGAACAGAGAAAACTTCACCAGAATTTTCACCATCTACAAGAATGATATTATCACCTGTATAGACAAATTTGCCTTTCTCTATGATGGTCGAAGATGATTTCCCACGCAAGTATTTTGCATCCAAACAAATACCCTTTCCTGTTTTTTTTTCTCCGTCTTTCAGTTGGCATACATCTTTTAAACGTAACACAACCCAGCTGTTGGGATATTCAAAAGGAAGCTCAATTTCAACGATTTGCCCATTTATCATCTCATAATACTTGCTATTGCTTTTTCATACTTTTCTACAATTCTATATTGTTCGGCCAAAGGTGGCAAAGGGAATAATAATGAATTGAGATCTTCTTTATTGAATCCCGCTTGGGCGCATCGACTCCGATTGACAATTTCATTTTGATATATAGAACTACAATAATATAGAAAAATGTATTTCTGAAATATAAGTGGAGATTCGTATAACGGGATAACTTTTGCTAAGGCTACATTATAAGCTCCATATTCTGCATAAAATACTTTCCCTAAGGAGGCACCATAACGAGCTAATAGAATCTCTCCTTTTTGAGAAATCTTACTAGCTGTAGAAAGCGGTATATATATAGGTTGTGGATTAGAGCCATAATCTCTAATTTGAAATAACCGTATATATCCTTCTTTTTCTGCATAAATAAAGCTAGACTTTGGAGGTTGAGAACCGCCTGAAATATCAAATAGATCATTATGTCTTACCCATGTCCATGTACCAGGTATTTCAAATGGTATTTCGTCAGTAATATCTATCTCTTGCTTTCCAATCTTCTCGAAGTACTTGTTATCGTCACCACGAAAGATAACAGAATCAGTCAAAGCAGACTTTTTCAACTTACCCTCTCTGACGAGTTTTTCTTTTTCGGTTTTAATCTGTTCAAGTAACTCTCGGGCTGTACCTTCCTCTGCAATCTGTGGAACAAGTTTGCCTTGTATTGCCTCTTGAAGAATAGATTTTCTTATGATAATAGGCAATTCTCTATTTAGATGCTTCAATTTTTGATAAAACTCCCCATATTTTATAATCGGTAATGCTATGTTTTTTACCTTTTCTACGATTGCTACAGTTTCATGGAGGTTAGGTACAGGGATGAGTAGATTAGAAATTTTTTCTGCATTTATATTGCATTGTTGAACACCGATTGTTTTGACTTCATTACAATAATCTCGTGCATATGGAGTATTTAGCAATAAATTTAAGTACTCCGAATTAATAAAAATGGGACGTAATAGTATTAGATACCCTGCAAATATTGCATTCCGTTGTCCTCTAAAAATAGCTGTTTTACCAACTAATTCAGCACTGTTAGTCCGATTAAACAATAAATCACCATATTGCAATAATAGCTTTTTATTGTCATCCAAATCATTACTAAAAACGAGTTTGTCAAATACAATTTCCCCGTCTTGAATATTCCCCATTCTAAGAACTGGTAATATACCAGATGGAGCCGATTTTTTTGAAGTTCCATATTTGGGAGGATAAATAAGCAACGAAAGTCTACACCATTCCCATCCTCGCGGAATCTCAAACGGAATCTCGTCATCAATGCACTTCACCTCCCCAGTAGCGAGAAACTTCTCATAATAGGAACTCAATGAATATGTGGATGCTATACATTATTAATGATAGCGAATTGTTTAACTAATAATGTATCGAACATGAACATTGAAAATTTTGAAACGTATCTTCATCAAGGGAATATGGCGGAGAATACGGTTGCGGCTTATCTCTATGCCGTAAAAGAATACTATTCCCGACACAAGGAACTGAACAAGCGCAATCTGCTTGTTTATAAAACCTATCTCATTGAAAAATTCAAGCCTAAAACTGTAAATCTTCGTATTCAGGCAATGAACAAATACCTTGATTATATAGGAAAATCTCGTCTGAGATTAAAATCCGTCAAGGTACAACAGCGTAGCTACTTGGAAAATGTAATCAGCAATGCCGACTATGTTTTCCTAAAGAACAAACTTAAAAAAGAGGAAAATCAAGAGTGGTATTTCGTAGTTCGTTTCCTTGCTGCCACCGGAGCAAGAGTCAGCGAACTAATACAAATGAAGGTGGAACATGTGCAGATGGGCTATTTTGACATCTACACCAAAGGTGGCAAGATACGCCGTATCTATATTCCGAAAGCTTTACGCAAGGAAGCTACAGAATGGCTTGGCAAAGTTAATCGTACCACAGGCTATCTTTTTCTTAACCGTTTCGGTGAACGTATCACTACAAGAGGTATTGCACAACAGTTGAAGAACTATGCTGCCAAATATGGATTGAATGAAAAAGTGGTTTACCCTCACTCGTTCCGTCATCGTTTTGCCAAAAATTTCTTGGAGAAGTTCAATGATATTTCTTTGCTTGCCGACCTAATGGGGCATGAGAGTATAGAAACCACTCGCATTTATTTGAGGCGTAGTAGTGCCGAGCAACAAGAAATTGTTGATAAGGTCATAACATGGTGATGTATTTGGAAGGTTGGTTCGTCCATCCTTCCAAATTTCGCTAAAAGAACTTCATATAGATTATTAATCCTCCTAAGGTTAAACAGAAATATGCATACAATATCCAGAATCCTATAACGGCACTCTTTGCCAACCAACCATTAAGAGAAAACGAGGTATGAGACTTCACATATTTCTGAATTTCTGTCCAGTGATTCGCATGAAGTGTCTTCAATTCAGTTATCTGCTTTTCAAACAAGGTCTTCTCTTTTTCAATCAATTTATGTCGATACTCTGCAAGAATGGATTTATCTTCATCGCTAAGTTTGACATTTATAACAGTATTCTCTACTTGAATAAAAGCACGACAAATAGCATCAGATATATTATCTGATGTTTTTACAGCAGCTTTGAGAACCTGTGCCGATTCTTCAAGGGTTGATACAGAACCATCTACAAATGCTTTTATCTGTCTCAATTCTTGGGTAACGGCTTTGATGTCCTCTATCTGATTCGTAAGATTTACAAGCTCTGTGTCAAAATCAATACGATTTTCTATTTTGCTAATGTTGTTATCTTTATCTATGTCCTTGCTATCCTGCATAGGCAAAGAAGATTGGTCATATTTACTTTTACGCATTGCTCTATGTGATTATAAATGAAATACTATCTACCCCTGCTACGTTTAATCGGTTTGCAGAGCCATTTTGCCATTCTTGCGCAACGAATCGCCCAATTGCGTTCATTATCGTCCTTGTCTTTACCCCATCCATCACCGGAACTACCACCGCCTCCACTTGATGTAGACATGGAAGTGGCAGCATCCAAATATCCGGCAAAAAGTAAAACTGCGACTTTCAGCACATCAGTCTGCTTGACTTCTTCATCAAGGCTTCCAAACTCTTTGTCAAAAACTGACTTAACCATATCGGGTATATCAACCTCGAATTGTTCTCCATTCACAGGTATGGAATAGTGATGGATTAGAGGATTAGATTGCGTAACCACCTCTTTATTATACACCCATGTTTGGGCATCTGTTTCCTTTGACTGAACTGGAATTTGTTTGTCAGAAGCATGTAATCCAGCCCATGTCACCTTAATTTTTGACGGCATCAACTTCCTGCTTTTACCCAATATCGAAGATTTATAAATGGAGTTTCCCTTCCGTATGGCATAACCCCTAACAGCCCCTTCATCGTCTTTTGTCAGTTTTATGTCATGTCCCTTTGCATTTAGCATCTGACAATAAATTACCCAATCGAATTTAGGCATGGCTTTCAAAATGGCAATACAGTCTTCACTGATTTGCTGAATATTCTCGTTGCGACGTTGCTTTGATTGTACCCAGCCTCGTTTCTCGTTGATGATGTTGGCTGCATGAACGGCTCGTTCACCGATGTAATGCGCATCGTTTGTTTTGCCCATATTGTCTATTCGATTAGCCACAATGTGCAGATGAGGAATGCCACTTTTGCTGTCGGTGTGTAACGAAACGACATACTGGCTGTTTTTGATATTGGTTGGTTTAAGCTGACAATCTAATTTGCCAGTTCTTCTGTCAATGCTATCAAGTACTGTAATAAAATCATCTGCCAAATCCTGCCAGTCTTTCATCGTCCAACCATTGGTTTCTTCTTTGGCTGGAGATATTTCAAAACGCAGTGCGTTCAAGGTTATGGGCTTCGGATTATACCTGTCTTTCATACATTGGTGCTGGTGTTGCATCATCCGTGACCACATAGCCAGTGGCTCGATATTTTCGGGCAAACCATTCACCTTAACAAGTCGTGCCTTGTCTTTTTCCATTGAATACTCAATTGCTCTCGCTCCGTGAGAAATTGCATTTCCTTGCGCTATCATAACTTCAAATTTGATTTATACTGTCCCGTACCTGTCCCCATCGAGCGATAAGCCTATTGACTGCTTCTATCCATGCACGCATATAATTCTCATCACGGAAATATCTCTTTTTTATTTCGTCCGGTTTCCCTTTGAGAACATTTTGAATGCGGATAAGGTCAGCTCTTGCATCCGATAAAGAGTTTAAGCCTTGTACTTCCTCATCGGAAAGTCGTTTGCTTGGATGGTGATTTTGGAGTAATTTTCGTCCATAATTACTGAGTGTCAAACCACATTCGGCTGCTTTCTCAACAACCATTTTATATTCTTTTTCAGTCAAACGAATGTCTATATGACGGTTACGGACATTCTGTTTTTCGTTGTCTTGTTGTATATCCATAGCTGTTTATAACTGGAATTTATTTATAAAAGTATTCAATTCATTGCGAGCCTGCGAGTAATGCAAGAAGCCTCCAAGACGACAAATGAGTGAAACTATTTTGTCGGACGGTGGTACTTCTTGCATAGGATACCCATTAAAAATGGAGCATTATCAATCTCAATGCAAGCATTGCATTTGTCCAAAGTAAATCCGCTTATCCGCCAATACAAGGAGTGGCTATTGGCATCAATATTTATTTGACTAATCAATTATTTTTCTCTTCCCTTAGTTGGGCTTCTCCAAAAGTTTACCTCTAACTTGAATCCACCAATTCCAAATGCAAGCAGTCAATCAAAATCTGCAAATTTGGATTTCGCTTTATCATCTTTTGAAGTATCATCACTGGGGTGTCAGTCATCAACAAAAAATCCGCAATATCCAATCCGTACTTTCGCTGTTCGTCAGTAGCGCATTGTTCTAAGCTATCACTCAATACAACTTTGGAACATACGGAAGTGAGCAAAGGCGTTTTGGCTTGCCAAACTTCTTTTGCACCTAAATCCGGGCATAGCATAACTGACCGACCTTTCAAAACATTCACCACATCAGACTTGAAACATCCGTGCATTCCACCTGTAGCCAGCCATATAAATTCCGGCATATAATGGGTAGCAATCAAAGCGGATTTTTCACTTTCAACAATGGCTACTGGTTTGGTCGGATTCTCAGGCAGCAAATGTTCGCCAAAGAAACATTGCTTCAAATGATAGTCTTGAAGATTCAGTTCAGTATGTACCCAACTTACATAACTTCTTGGCTCTTTTATCCGATGTCCTGTTACATTATCATACAACATAATCTTTCCAGTCCGCACATTGTCTTGCCAATCTATTTGCCAATAGACTGTAGAACCGCCCCATTTCTTTGAAGTTCCAACATGATATAATCGGAACATCCGTAATGTCTCATCTTTGCCCAATACCCCAGACAAGTAAATGTACAATGGATTCGTGGTATAGTTAGTCAGAGAACGATCCATTAGTTCTTTATCAATAAAGGAAGGTGGTAAACACGGTTTGGAATTGCTTATTTTCTGAAAATTGTACTTGCTATAATTCATCAGCGTTGGATTGTCATTAAAATAGTCCAACGGTGTATAATGGTGTTTGCAAGATTGTTCATGGTCACATCTACCCACATAATCAGGAAAGGAAATCTCTCCTTGATTGTCTATGTACTTTACAAAACACTGTTTCTTTCCACACTTAGGACATGAGAGTTTTGAACCTCGCTTATATTTTTGAAGGGAAAATCTATATTCGCTCATACTTCATTGTTTTATTATTGCAATCCGTGCAGTTTGCACTTATTGCAGTTCTGCAGGAACTTATATGAAAACAAAGTGCAAACTGCAACAACTGCAAAGTGCAAATGAGGTTGTCTATTGCAGTTTCTCATATTCACCTCGTTTTACTTTCTTGATAATTTTATTTGTGGCAAGACTGACCAAAGAATACATTACAGACCTTTCTGACAGTCCGACTTCTTTCCCGGCTTGAATGGCATCGGAAGTAGTAAAAGTCGCAGAAAGACAGTCGAGCAATTCTTTCTTTTGAGGTTCAATGCTCTCTCTCAGCATATACTTCTGAATGTTAGAATAACAACTTTCAAAATATTCACTTAAAGCAATAGCCGATTTTGTTGAATCTATATCTACAAAATCCTTATGCACCTCTTCACAAGCCCAACGAAAGATTTGTAGGACTAATGCCAAACGAGCCGTTATCATAGGAGCTTTAATCACTCTGCTATCTACCAGTCCATCATCTTGAATTTGATTGATGGCTCGGATTGCATTATTACGCCAGTTTGTAAAATAGACTTTAGCTTCTGAAGAAAAATCCAGAACAGTTTGTGTATTTCTATCGTCTCCATTCTCTACAAAAGGTAAGCTAATCACTTTGTCAATTATTGATTCCCACATAGTCGAGTATTTATCAAAAGACGAATCTTCATCTGATTGCCAATCAGCAATTTCTTGGGACGATGGATAAACAAAAATAATTCTGTCAAGCAGTCCGTTCTCCTTGTAACCTTTCTCTACCAATTCGTGCATACGAGTTGTTTGCATCGTACCGACAATATTTATAAAGGGATATTCTATATGAATCGGGATAGGCATACTGCATCTTGAAATATCCAAAGGCTTACCACTGAATGCAGTCAGTAATTGCTCGATAAGTTGTCCTCTGCTGTATTGGTTCACGGCATTAAACATACCCATAATCTCATCCACATATACCACAATACCTCGTTGATTATCATCAAGCGCACGCATTAACGCTTCTGGAGTAAAGTCCGATATAATAGTTCTCCGTAAGACAGGTTTGTTTGGCAAAGGAGTAGTGCCTTCTTTCTTACCTTTATTACTCTCTAGCAGATTGTTGTATTGCTCCATCTCCAGTTTGAATTGTTTGATAGCTTTGGCATCATGCTTACGAATAGGACGGAAAGCAAAATCCAAAGGTGGAGTTTTACCCATTCCGGGACGACCTACCAATATCATATAAAGGGCAGGGTTACTAATCCATCCTCCACGAATACGAATATTGACAGCATTACCAATGGCGGTTGAAACAGCTACCAAAAGAGAAGCCATCATGTATTCTATGGAATAATTCTCTTGCCGGGATAAAGCCAATATCATATCTTGGATTTTTACCGGAAAAGCACCCAAAGGAATCTTGTTTTCAAAGACTCCTTCAAATTCCATTCTAATGGCATTGCATAAGTTGATAGAATCCATTAGAATCGGGTATTTCTTTTTGACCTTATGAATTGGGATGCTTCATTTTCCAAATCCTTTTCAGATTTTATCTTACCGGCATGAAGCCACTCGTCTATTTCTGATTTAAGAAACATGATTCGCTTACCTCTCTTATGAAATGGAATCTGATGACAACTCGTCCATCCATATACTGTTTGCTCTGCCGGATGGCTGGGAATATACTCACACAACTCTTTCAAGTTCATCCATTGCTCGGTTGGAACATTGGAACTTGGATTGTTCAGACCGTTAATCTTGGAATCCAATTCATTCAACTTATCCATCATCCACGACATTGCTTTGGGCAAATCTTCAAATGTAATGTTCTTCTCGCTCATATTTTTATTTATTTACTGTTTGATTTTTCGGCAAAGTAACAGCGATTTCAAATACTGATTTTATGGTGTAATGCATCACATAAAAAGACAGCAGCGAAACATAACTATCATAAGGATTACTTGTTGATTATCAATGCTAATAGTGGAGAATATCAGTAGCGGATTTTTATGATAATGTTGCCTGTCATATAGGAATCATAAGGCTATCACAAAAAATGACCATAGGTAAAAATAAAGCCACCCACGTAAAAAATACGCAGATGGCTATATAAATAACCACTAAACAGTAAATGGATTACATCATTTTAGATAAATAAATTTCAAATAGTTTGATGTAGATTTTATCTAACAAGATGATGATTGACATGTATAAAAAATAATTTTGCAATTTGTATCCTTTAGACATCATTTCCCTGATTGAAGGCAAGTTGTGTTGATAAGAACGTGTATTGTGAGCACAACGATTACGTTCCTTATAAACATACTCTTTGAATATCTCCTGTAAACCAAGTCCGCAAGTTGCAGTTCTCTTTTCAGTTTTAATATTGTTCTTATTTAGAAACAATTGTGTGCCCTGCATTATCCAACCTTTATCTATATTTATTGTGATCAATTTATATTCATCATAGCTCCTTTGGAAATTTCGCACCAACAAACTATTTTCAAGTATACGTTGAATAGAAGTTTTCCAATCATTAAGTATTTCATCTCTGATTGCATCAGTAATATCAAATGTTTCATCAAACTTCTTAATCTCATTCAAAAGATCATTATATACCATACATTTGTCATCATAACTAGAACACTCGCCATATGGCTTGCGTTCATATCGTTCGTAGCGGTACTCATAGTCTCTGCATGCCATCTCCCAACATATACATTTTAACTTTTGTTCTTGAGCTCCGGTTAATCGTAAAAAGAGAGAATGGAGTAGATAGTCACAAATTGGGTATGTTTCAATACCCCTATTAGTAGCATCAAGAGATCTAAATGCTTCCTTTATTATTGCCGTTTCAGACTTTAGAATAAACTGTATATGGTTAGCGGGCTGGATGTATGGCATAACGATTGAATATAGTTATAGATTGTTCGACACGAGCACGCATATGTTTCAATAATGAAGGAGAGGCTTTGTGACCATCGTTCCGTTTGAAAAAGGATATTTTATCTTGAAGTTCCCTCATTAGAGCATCTTTACGAACAAGATTTATATTGTTTCCTTCTATTACGGTATTGTACACAAGACCAAACATATAAACATCAGAATCAATTATAGACTTGAAGTGTAATTGATTATATCCAAGTTCGTTTAAAGTCTCATTTAATAGAGTAATTCTGGGAGCGAAATCTTTGTCAGGAAATATCGTTGAAAATTGAACAAACATATCACTATTTTTATCATTGACAACTGCATATATATACTCCTCATAGTATTTTTCCATTTTAGGCTTATATCCCTGCGCAAGTCGGTTGCTTCTTCCATCTTTTTTATATTGTGATAGAATTGCCATTGTCCTAACAAAATCGTATGCTTGATTTTTCCCAACCAATTCAACTTTTAGATTTCTGCAGCATTCTGGATTGAAGAAACTTTGTAGTTCTGATTTAAGGAAATAGAGTGATTGACGACTTTCAATTGGATTTAAAGGAGTTCCTAAAATATTTATGTTACGGAATACGGAAGAATAAAATTCATGTTGCTCCGCTTCATTATCTGCATTAGGGATAATGAATGAAAATGGAAGATATTTGTTTTCAAAGAAGTCTTCGGTTACTTCGTAGTCTACAGAATTGTACTGTTGGGGAGTTATTGCATTTTGTACATTGCGTTCTATAGGACCTCTATCAGCAAACATACGTAATGACCAGTTAATGTATTCTACATCCGGTTCATCAACATCTTCCTCCGCAGCACCATCCGCCATCTTTACCTCATCACCATTACGTTGAAAAGCATCTTTTTTGGGGTAAACTCCAAAATAAGCCAATAAAATACTAGATAAACGTTGTTGCCCATCTAATATTAAATTATGATTCATCCCATCCTTATTGCATACTCCAATTGTCACAGGAGGTACAAAAATTTCCTCCTTCAACCCTCTCACAAATTCTTTCACTTGTTCTTCTGACCAAACAAAGCTTCGTTGATAAGGAGGTAACTCCAAATCTTGTTTCAATAGTAATTCAATCCAATGCTTTAGAGAGTATTCTCCGTAGTAAACTTTCTTATCCATTTAGTTCTTTACTTATTGGTTATATTATATCTTTATATATTGATTATTCAAAT
>OLYY01001023.1_pt1 | contig 10711 bp, 6 predicted proteins | sample 1673561 | NCBI WGS metagenome assembly OLYY01 (sample SAMEA103958115, study PRJEB25191) | human gut metagenome | biome: human-associated habitat [ENVO:00009003]; feature: intestine environment [ENVO:2100002]; material: feces | place: Germany | collected 2013/2015
TTCGACGAAGTACATCCCCCGCGAGACTTACAGCATGACCATTTCGTTCGACACCAACGAGGAGATGGCCGACGAACTCGTGCCGATCGTTTTCGATGAAATCGAGAAAATCGCGACTGAAGGACCGGAAGCCAAAGACATCAACGACTCCCGCGAATACTTGGTCAAGCAATTCAAGAATACGCTCGAAAATAACGGCACCTGGTTCGGGTTGATCGACGACTACAACCGTCACAAGCAGAATCTGCTCGCCGACTACGAAAAGACCCTGAACAGCATCACTTACGACGAGATCCGCGACCTGGCGAAGAAGCTCCTCGACAGCGGCAACGTAATACAGGTCACCATGCGTCCCGAAGCTCAACCCGAAACAGATGAATAATCATCAATAACAGGTTTTATTCACTACTACCCCCGAACTCTCACCGGTTCGGGGGTTTTCTTTGGTTTCGGACTCCTGTTCACGGATGTTTCCTTTTCCGCTCCTATCTGCAATGCAGGAAGATCGTCCACGCACAGGAATCGTATCCGTTTCCGGAAAACAGACGCGGAACCAAACTCCACGAACGACGTTATGTCATACCCCGCCATGCTTTCCGATTCCGCACTTCGCATCGAATTCTCCGTTTCGGCGACGCTCTTCCGTTTGCGGACAGCTCTCTGCCGATCACGTTGCCCCTTCCCGGCAGTCGGAATCGCATTATGCGGACAGCAGGTCCCCCGGTGCGACAGCCTGCCAACTTGCAGCAAAAGAACGATCCGAACAATGTCTTGCTTTTTTCGGACATACGGCAACCGGCTCCCCGGCAGGCAGGAAAAACAGTAACGGGACAAGATCATGCGCTCCGACTTCCGCGCACTGCTCTTCCCTGAAATTTACGCCTCATAAGACCGGAGGCAGCTCCTTCGCGGACAATACGAGCGGAATCGCAACCGCATAAAGAATAAAAAACGGGCCTCATCAAAAAGATGAGGCCCGGCGATTTCAACTGCAAACTGCGGCTATTTCGAAGTCACGACCACGTCGGACGCCTTGTTCAGCAACAACTGATAGGCCGCCGTCGCATCGCTGCCCTGCGAAAACTTGGTATAGATCGCGGTAATGTTCACCACGGAACCGTCCGCAGGTATTTTCTCGTCACGGAAACGGCAATAACCGCTCGAACGTACGACATAATTGCCTGCGAGGGTGTTGATGTCGCCATAGGTGAACCAGGCAGAGCCATAATAGAACGTACTCTCGTGCGTAAGCTCATCGACCCGCTTCGTCGCCCAGGTAGCCCAATCGTTGATATCGGTCCAACCCGGAGAATTCACATCGTAGGAGGTACTGTTGGCGAAGTAGTTGGGGAATGTATTTTTATACCCCCAGCCGGCCTTGCCGAACTTGCTTTCCAACCCTTCGAAACGGATCAAACGCCCCAGCGACTCATCCGTCAGCGTCGAATAGGAAGCGGGAGTAACCACCAAAGTATCGGCCGCCGTCAAGCCGATCAATTCGCCGAGCTTGACATGCTCTTCCAAGGTATTGCGATCCTCCATGTTACCGTTCGCATAATCGGAATTGGTCGATGCGACACCCACGCTGAGCATCGTGCGGTAATTTCCCAGCACCAGACCCTGCAAACGGATATAAACCAGGCGACCGGGAGCATAGGTAATGTAATATCCCGAAGTCACTTTGATTTCAATGGCCGACTGGCAGCTTTCATCGTACAGGTACATCGACTTATAGACGTTACCGGCCTGGTCGCTGGAAATGACTTTGCCCCGAATCACCAGGTCGTCGGTAATGGTCAGCGACTGGCCGATACCGCTGGTCCCGGGATAAGCCTCCTCGAAAATATCCTTCAGCTCCTTGATCGAAATGATTTTACTGTCGCTGAAGTCCGCATCCGTCCATACCTTCGCAGGAGCCGGCGTATCGAAATCGTTATAACAGCCGACGAAGAACAAACTTGCTGTCACCGCCAGAAATATGGTTGCTATTCTATTCATATTCTTCACAATATTAATTCGTTAAGCCGTTAGAAACGGAAATAGACATTCAGGTAGTAAGTCGTGCCGAACAGGTAGAAATACTTGGGAGCGAACTTCTGGTAGGAAGTGATCTCCTTGCCGGTCTTAATGCCCTGCACACGCATCTGCTCATAACCGCCGGTCTTGATATTTTGGTTGTTCAGGATGTTATTCACCTGCAAACTGAAGCCGAGCGTATAACGACGCTGAATGTAGAAATTCTTACCGATGCTCGCACTCAAGGTGTAGGCCGAATCGAACTTCTCCTGACTGCGCAGCTCCCGGATCTGTTCGTCCGTCATCGTAGGCAACAACACCTCGTCCGTACGGTAAAGCGGGTTCATCGACAGATACATATTGTTGTAATAGTTCAGATCGATCGATGCGTAGATGTTATGAGGACCGCGGTACGACAAACCGATATTCATAGCCGTCTGCGGAGTGCTCTCCACGCGCATATCCTTCCAATAGACCGTACCGGAGTTCAGCGGCTCGGCGCTGTTGTCGGCAATCTGCACGTAATTGGGATTCGACGTGTAAGTGTACTGACCCCAACTGATCGCACCGTTCAAAGACAAACCGTTGTAGATCGGAATCGAAGCGGCGACTTCCAGACCGAAATACTGCTCGTCGATACCGCTCAAGGCGAAATTGGTATAGGTCTTCAGCACGTCATCGTAGAAGGAGATCACCTTCGAACGGTCGTTCACCTTCGTATAATAACCGGAAACACGGAGTTTATAATCGCCGTAACGCAGGTTGTACGAAGCGTCGATGCCGTAAACCTTCTCCGTCGTAAGCCCCGGAGTTACCGAATTACGCGTACGGGGCGAAACGAAGGCCGACTGGAACGCAGGAGCATTCTGCATCGCCACGGCGTTGAGTTCGAAAGTATGGTTGGCATTGATGACATAGTCGAAATTACCTTTGGCCTTATATACGAAATATTCGAGTTTCTCCGATTTGCCCTTCGAATTATCCGGGAAGAGACCCTTGCGCCAAAGACCTTCGCGCCACATCGAAAGTCCGCCGAGCTCGGCGCCCAACTTCATGCCGAAACCGCCGAAACGGGTGGCATAAGTAGCCCATACACCGCCGGAACGCAGATGCGCCTTGTAGTTGTAGCTGAACTTGTCGCCCTCTCTGACGGCTCTTGCATGACCGTACTGGTTATAATAATCCATATCGTTCTGCGCCATGATCGGATCGCCGAAGTCGCGCTGTGCGAATTTATCGACGTCCACGTAATAGTCGCCGCCGAGCAGATCCTTCACCTCGTCGTAGTACCACGTGCGGTTGATGCGGACGTTGGCTCCGGCCGTCAGACGGGAGTTATCCTTATAGATTCGGCTGATCTGCGCGGCGAGGTTCCAGTCCAACTGGTCGGTATGGCGCTCCTCGATGATATAGTTCGAACGGGCGCCGGGACCGTATATCGCTTCATCCTCGGCATTGCGGAAATTCATGTTGGTCTGGTACATTTCGTCCCAGTCGAAGTGGCGGATATTACCCACGTTGCGCATCCACTGATCCGCCAGACTGGCCGCAGCCATCGAAGCGGCCTCCAGGTCGGTAGCGTTCAGCAACTTGTAGCTCGGCATATAGCGGTAATAATCGGGACGGGGATCTGCGCCGTCGTACCACGTCAGGGCCGAATAACCGTTCTTACCGAAACGGAACGAAGTGGCCAGGTTGACCTGGGTATGCTCATTGGGATCGAACGTATAGTTGATCATCGCGATCGGCTCGTGGCTGTTACGCACGCGGGCATTACGCATCTTGCCGTCCTGATAGCCCCAGTTGGGGTTGTAATAGTTGTTGCCGACCAGGTCGTAAGCCTCCTGCGTGGAAGCCTGCTGCGCACCGCGCTCGGTGGGAGCACCCATAATCGTGAAGCCCAACCGGTGACGCGAATTGAAAATCTTCTCGGCCGAAGCGAAATATCCGTAGGAGTTGTAATAGACGCCGTCCACGTAGGAGTTGCCGCCCTGACGGGTAGATACCGACAACGCATAGGACCAGCCGTTGTCCAGCAGACCCGAACCATAGGTCACCATGGCACGGAAGCGATACATCGAATTGGCGTTCACCAGACTCACGCGAAGTCCCTGGCGCACCTGCGAAGCACGGGCGTTGATGTTGGTCGTACCGCCGATGCTACCCACGCCGTAATCCGACATGACCGAACCGTTGGTGATCTCCTGGTTGCGCGTAGCGTCGTTCAGACCGCTCCACAACGACCAGGGCGTATAGCCCGTCATAGCGTCGTTGAAGCGAATACCGTTCAAGTAAACGTCCGAATACTGCGAATCGTAACCGCGCACGTTGAAACGCATCTCGCTGAACCGGTAGGAAGCGATGTTGTTGAAAACGTCCTTCGAAGCCGAAAGGGACGAAGGCAGCGACTGCGCATCGTTGCCGCTCTCGGTGTCGAACTCTGCGAAGATCGAATCGTCCATTACGGTCGAAAGCACTTCGGGGACCAGAATCACCGTATTGATGTCGCGCACCATCTTGTCCACGCGCACCACGAGCGTCAAAGGCTCGAATTCGGGAGCCTCGAACTGCAACGTATATTCGCCGGGCTCGACATTCTCGATCACGAACCCACCGCGGCCGTCGGTCGTGGCAGTCATTTCACCGGGAGTGACCGAAACCTTCACCCCGTCCACCGCGACACGTCCCTCGCGGGAAACGACCTTACCCTTGATACCGCCGCTCTGAGCGAACGCGGTCAGCGACATCAGGGTAAATACAAAAATTAGTAAACTTTTTATTTTCATATCCTTTCAAGTTAAGGTATTTATTTACCGATGTAGATATAAACGGGGAAGTGGTCGCTGTAACCGCCCTGGAAATTGTTTCCGACGTACGTGCGCAAAGGATAGCCTTTGAACTGCCCCTCCCGCTGGATCATATAGTTACGCTTGAAGACATTCCCGTAGTACTTCGATCCCGGAGCCCGTACCAGACGCAACTCGCCGGGCTTCGCATTGACCAGGTTTTCCGACACTACGATATTGTCGAAGAGATTCCAGGCGTCGCCGTAAGCCAGCGTTCCCATACCGGCACGAAGCACGGCGTGGAACGGACTGAAGAAATCACCCGGCTGAAGATCCTTGACCTTGGGTTTGGCATTCAGCCCCTCCAACATGCTCGGATCGGTCGGATCGTCGTTGAAGTCGCCCATCGCCACGATCTTGGTCGCAGGATTGACCTTCAGGACAGAGTCGGCGATTCGACGCATCTGCTCGCCGACGGCGATACGCTTGAACTCCGAAGCGTCCTTGCCGCCCAGACGCGAAGGCCAGTGAGCCACCATGAAGAAGAACGGTTCGCCGTCGATCGTACCCCACATGGTCGAAATATCGCGGGTTTTGAAATTCGGAAGCGAAGGAATCTGCGTGCGGATCGGTGCGCTGCCCTCCAGCTTGAAGACATCGGGACGGTACATAAAAGCGACGTCCACACCGCGAGCTTCGGGAGAGTCGTAGTGCGAAATCCGGTAATTGCCCGGAGCCATCTTCGGCGTAGCGATGATATCTTCGAGCACCGAGCGGTTCTCCACCTCCGATACGCCGATCACGATCGGATAATCCTTATCGATACCGGCAATATCGAAAAGCACCTTTTCGGTATTGCCCAACTTCTTCGCATACTTGACAGAATTCCATTTTTTAGGTCCTTCCGGTGTGAATTCGTCGTCATTGACCTCAGGATCGTTGATCGTATCGAAAAAGTTCTCCAAGTTGTAAAAGACCACCTTGTACGGTTTCTGCGCGAAACAGCAGGCTGCGAACAGTAAGGCCAGTAGTCCTGTAAAAATCAGTCGTTTTTTCATAAGTCAAATTAGTTTTGGATTCCCCATTGGCTCGGAGAGTTTTGTGCCTTTACGGATTCCGCAGCCGACTCGGGAATATTGGGAAAGAACGTAAAGCCGGTCTTCTTTTCAATCTCCGCCACGCTCATGCAAATGGACGCAGGCGGCTGAATATCGCCGTAGCTCTTCTGATCCACCCAAAATCCGATCGTCTTCAATTCATCGGCCGAACAATCCGCGATGCGTTTACCGGTCGTACCGGTGCGCGTGCGAAGCAATACCTTGAAATAATTCGTCGGGACCGGACAAACTTTCCCGTCACGGTCGGTCGTCGTCGTATTGGTATTGGCATAATAGCAACCGGTCACCACATAAAGCGTGTCGTTGCATATCTGCGCACGCACCTTGGCTTCGAGATTGGCCCACATATCCTGGTTGAGCCGGTTGAGCTGCGGCGTCATATTGGTCGCATAAAACGTCTGGAGATTCAACTCCCGCGTAGCCGTACGGTCCGCCGAAGGGAGCTGATGTCCCCGGTCGTAACTGCCCCGATAGGAACCGGCCGCGAGGTTGGGCTGCCAGGGATAATCGACCTTCGGATCGTACTGAAAATCGTCGGTACGGTCTATCGACCCCCTATATACCGAATGCAGCGGATAAGCCACCCAATGCGCCACATGGAGCGTTTTGTCGTAGCAGAACGAATAGTTGCGCACGGTGCGGTTATTGAGCGAAGCGAAGTGGCTGACGTAAACGAAATTCTCATCGACTCGCTTTTCCGGCAATTCGGCCCAGGCCTTCGCATGACCTTCATCGTAGGGATCGTTGGTCGAAGAGGCCGAAAACTGCGTCAGCACGAGCACCTGCGGCTCACCGCCGAAAAATTCGAATTCGATGGTCGCCGAACGTTCCCCGCTCCCGGTATTCGCCGTGTAATAGACGTCCAGGATATTGCTGATGTTCGAACTCTGTACGGTGCCCTCCTTCACGAGGACCGTCGGATCGTTGAGCCTGAACGAGCACCAAGCACCTCCGTCCTTGATTTCGGCACGCCATCCGGCGCCGACAGGTCCCTCAATCTGTATGGCGGCCGAACCCTCCGCAGCTCCGACCGTCGAAGAGGTCCGCCATACGGCAGAACCCGAAAAATCGTCCGTATCGTCGCCGCAAGCTACGACAGAGAGCGCAATCATCGTCAGGAACAGCCATTTCCATCCCTTCTCACAATATCTGAACATCGACATCATCGGTAAACTATAAAAACTATCCGAGAAACCAAACTCTTGGAGGGGATAATCCCTCCAAGAGTTTGAATTTTCAAAATTAGAAACTAATTCTTTTTGAAGAAATAAATTCCGTGCTTACCCTGCGTAGCGCTCTGATAACCACGAATCATCGTCTTGAAAGAACTATCTACCGTCTGCAACGAACAACCGCCATTTGCTGCAACCAACCGGGACTCACCGTCTTTATCAACCATTGAGAATACCCATTCCGCAGGGTCGGCTCCCAATGACAATGAACGGCTCTTGGAACCGGAAGCCAAATACTGTCCGTTACACTTGATATAATATGTATTGGACTTACCATCAACTGCGACAAGTTCCATTTCAGCAGGAGAATTAGTCACATTAGCATCTATCTTGGTTAATTCCCCGTTTGCAAACGTCATTTGAAGCGTTTCGCAATCTGTTTTACCATTTCCGGTTATCATTTCACCGGTCCAAACTCCATAATAATCTTCTGCTGCAGGATTCGGTTCTGTAGTAGAACCGGACTGAGCCTCACCTTTGGCACGGAATCCGGCCATAAGGAATGTTCCAGCAGTAAGGTTCGACAGATTGTCGATCAGCGTATAAGTACCACTGCCTTCGCCGCCGGTACCGAGCAACGTAACCGGCACGGTCTTGGTACTGCCGGCAAGGGTAATTGTCAGCGTCTGATTAACGGGCGACGTACCGGTGTTGGCCTCGGCCGTGACCGTCACGGTCAAGCCATCGACCGTAGCGCTCAGGGGAGGGGTCAGTCCGCTTACACTAAGTTGGTTGTCACCCTGGTTGAGTACAGAAACCGTAAGAACTTGGTCTCCGCCAGTAGCCGGAATCGAAACGCTGGCCGGAGTTACCCCCGTAATCATCGGGGTCGAACTGTCGCTGAAAGCGGCCACGTCGTCCAGATTGCGCGGAACGAGCTGGGAATTATTCTTATATACGGCAGCCAGACCGGAGATATTGCCCGAACCAGCCTTAAAAGGTACGTCGAGGAACACGCTCGGGTTCTTTTCATCGCTCTGCTTGCAGAATACGGTGAAATTGGCTCCATCGGCAGTGAAAGTATGCGAAGAGAGTGCGCTGGCGCTCGCCCAAACACCTGCCTGGGCAACCGACGCATTGGCGATCGTCACGGCCATACCCTGATATTTCGCCAGATCCGCAGCAGCGATCGTCGCCGTAGGAATCGAAGTCACCGTACCGGTCTTCTCGACCTTGCACCAGGTCGCTTCCCTGTCGCCCGTCACTTCGTACATACCATTGTAATTCTTTACCTTGGCAAGCCCCTTATAGAGGGTTACGCGCACCTTGTCGCCTTTGTTCAGACCAAGTGTCGAAGGTTCTACCTGACTGCCGTAGAGCGTGATGCCGTTACCGGCCTCCGTCGCATTCTCGGTAGCGAGGATCAGGTTGTTGAAGGTATAATTGGCACCGGCCACATCGTTCATCACCACAGCGTCCAGATAGCGATCTGCATTGGCATCCACCGGAGCCTCCGTATCAGTCATCTGTGCGATCAGCTCGGGAATGGTAATGGCCGTAGCCTCACCCGGATCGGGCGGCACCACACCGCCTTCGAGATCGACCTCCTGACCGCCGTTGCCCTCGACGAGTTGTACGTCATCGATTGCGAATACCGACGCCAGATCAGCCGTGAAACGGATCGAAAGCTGGCTGACAGCCTCCTTGAGCGTGAAATCTACGGCGAACTGGACCCAGTAAGGATCGGTCGTATCGCTGCCGCCGATCTTCTCGTAAGTCAGATTGCCCGACCAGTCGGTTCCGTTACCTACGGCAACGTGGAACGATTCGGGTTTGAAAATGTTGTCGTAAGTACCGCCGTTACTCTGCGAATAAGCACCGCCGAAGATGATCCGGTAGTTGGTCTTGCCCGCAGGCATCGTAATAGTGTTGATGTCGAAAGTCGCAGGTGCCGAACCGAAGAAAATCTTGTTCGAACCCGAAGCACCGTCGTAACCGCCGCTGAGCTTACCGGAAGTACGCACCGATACGTTCGCAGAGGTATAGGTCACCGTCGAATTACCCGTACCGGAAGCATTCTGCCATGCATCGGTCTGATCGAGGAACGGCCATTTATTATCAACCTTCTCGGCAGGCGTCTTGTCGAAATTGTTCTCGTAAATCGCATCGCCGCTCGGATCGGGAGGCACGACACCGCCGCCCGCCAGGTCGATCCGCCGTTACCGGTCATCAGCGTGATATCGTCCAGACGGAACTTCGAAGATGCTTTCGCCTCGAACTTGATGTAAAGCGTCGAAGTCGCATTCTTGAGCGTAAAGTTCTTGGTTGCAAATACCCAGTAAGGATCGACCTGATCACCGTCGTTTACCTCGTAAGACAGCGGAGTATAGTCCGTTCCGTTCGCACTGAGATAAACCACGAAGTTGTCCTTGTTGAAATTATTGTCATTGTTATCACCGTCGTAATACTGTCCGCCGAAAGTCAGCTTCAGATTGGTCTGGTCGGAGGCGAGCGTTATGTCTTTAACCGTAAAGGTTGCCGGAGCCGAGCCGAAGAAGATCACGTTCGGGCCCGAAGCACCGTCATAAGCACCCGCGCTGCTCTTGCCGGAAGAACGAATCGAGGTGTTCGTACCCTCGTAAGAAACCTTCGAAGCACCCTCACCGGTGGTGTTCCAACCCGTGTAAGCCGAAACCAGAGGCTTATCATCAACGGCTTCGTTACCCGCCGTCTCGTTGAAAATAATCGTCGGCGGCACTACTTCGCCCTGAAGTACATTGACATCCTTCTGAATCAATGCGCCGTAGGAGTTGTAAACCTCGAAAGTCACTTTGGCAGACTGACCGATGTTCGAAGCGGGCACCGTAACGGTCACGGCAGCATCGCCCTCGCCTTCGGTAGCCGAAAGGCGCACCCAAGTCTGTTCGTCCTCGACGATAGCACGCCAGGGACGGTTCGTTTCAACGATAAAAGTACCGTTGTACTCATCTGCGGGCTGTCCCTCCGCATCGAACGTCAGGTTCTCCGGCGTGACGTTCAGATAGGGAGCGCCCATGTCGTCATTGTCGTCGGTACATCCCGCGAACACCGCCACGGCGAACAAGGTCAATGCACTGAAGAGCAATTTCCAAATGCTACTTCATAAACAATTAAATTTTAGAGTGATATAAAAATAGGTTAAAAATAACTTCATCGTCTTGCATATTTACTCAGGCCACTTATTCTTAAACTTTTTGTAAAAATACTATTTTTTCCTGTTTCGACAATAATTCGAACACTATTTTCGTATTACAATCCCGTTAAATCAAATATAACGACACACCGGATTTTTATTTCGTATCAAAAACCCCACCAAACCGTATTCTTTCCCGGCAAAATAAACACAAAAGGCGTGCAGTTTTGACCGCACGCCTTTTTTCCGAGAAATACGTCCGGTCAGCGAATCCGGTCGAGCGACCGCACCAGCTTTTCGTCCCGGAAGATCGCCCGCAAAGCCAGCAAGTCGAAAACCAGGCAGACCAACGGGAAAACGAGCGAAATTTTAAGGGTATGGGAGTAAAATTCACTGTCCGCGAAGTAACGGTTGCAAAGGTAGAAATAGATTCCCATCATCGCCCCG
>OLYY01001028.1_pt1 | contig 10688 bp, 4 predicted proteins | sample 1673561 | NCBI WGS metagenome assembly OLYY01 (sample SAMEA103958115, study PRJEB25191) | human gut metagenome | biome: human-associated habitat [ENVO:00009003]; feature: intestine environment [ENVO:2100002]; material: feces | place: Germany | collected 2013/2015
AAGATAAATTAAAAAAATTTACAACTGCAATAAAGAAAGGTTTAGATTATATAAACAATACTGAAACAAATAAGATTATTGAATATTTAAAGATTTCTTAAGGTAAATGTCTGGTTTTTGTGCAACCTTACAAACAATTTCAGAAGAAAAATTTTACCATCATTGTTACGAATTAAAACAAATTCATTACGCAAATATTACGATTGCCGCAAATTGTTGACAAAGCCCTTTTTCTACCTATAATAGAGTATGGTTTTGCTGAAAATAGGCGCATATTGATACGTCTTTTTGAATAAGCTACAAAAGAGTGAGAGGAAAAATTATGAAAAAAGAAAAAAAGAATCTGACGCAGAACAATGCAGCAGGAAAATCCGCAGACAAAAAGAGGATTTTTGTCATCGCAGGTGTTGTGGTGGCGTGTCTGGCAGTTATTTATGTCGGATTTGGAATCTTTTTCCAGAGCCATTTCTGCTTTGGTACGACCATCGATGGAATAAAAGCCGGTGGTAAGTCGGTAGAAAAGATGGAGCAGCTCATCACAGAGGAGATTGACAGCTATGTGCTGGATCTCGTGGAACGTGAGGAGGGACAGGAAAGCATTGCAGGAGATTCCATTCACATTGCACCGGTGTTTAATGGCGAAGTGGAAGAATTATTGAATGGACAGAATGGTTTTGCATGGGTGGTCACACTGTTTAAACATGAGAATCTGGAGCTGGCTAAGGTTGTGACATTTGATGAGGATGCATTGGACAGCGAACTTCAGGCGTTAAACTGTATGCAGGCTGGCGCACAGCGCGAACCGGTGGATGCAACAGTTTCAGCGTACACAGCAGATGGATATTCTTTAGTTCCGGCTGATTACGGTACGACCATTGATAAAAATGCCTTCAAAAAAGCGGTGGAGGATTCCATTTTAGTTCTCGCAGATGAACTTGATCTGGATGATGAAGACGATAATGAAAAACTGTTGGCAGTCATTGATGAGATGAATAGCTATGTGGGAACTACGATCACTTATGATTTTGACGTTGCAAAAGAAGTGCTGGATGGGGAGCGTATTTCCGAGTGGCTTTCCGTGGACGATGATTTAAATCTTGTGGTGGACGAGGAAGGTGTTCTTTCCTTTGTAAAGGAGCTTGCAAGTAAATATAATACCTGTTATAAACCGAAAGAGCTGAAAACATCTTATGGTTCCACTGTGACGATCTCCAATGGACCTTATGGATGGAAAATCAACAATTCTGAGGAAGTGGCACAGATTTTAGATGATCTGAAAGCCGGAAAAAAAGTGGAACGTGAACCGGTTTATTCCCAGACTGCGAACAGCCATGGTGAAAATGATTACGGTAATTCCTATGTGGAGATCAATCTCACTTCACAGCATTTGTTTGTATATAAAGATGGGGTGCTGGTGACAGAGTCTGATTTTGTATCCGGAAATGTGGCAAAAGGGCATACAACACCGGGTGGAGCATTTATGGTTACCTATAAAACCATGAATGCCGTACTGCGCGGACCTGATTATGAGACGCCGGTTACATACTGGATGCCATTTAACGGAGATATCGGAATGCATGATCTGACATCCAGAAAAGCATTTGGTGGAGACATTTATAAGACAAGAGGTTCCCATGGATGTATCAATCTTCCATATGCGGCAGCAAAGAAGATATATGAGACGATCGACAAGGGTTACTGCGTATTGGTTTATAATCTTCCGGGAACGGAAAGTGACAGTGTGAAACAGAAAGAGGCAGCTGCGGTTGTCAATACGATCAACAGTATAGGAACTGTTACATTAGAAAGCGAACCTGTTATCGTGGCAGCAAGAACAGCATACGATGCGTTATCTGATACAGCAAAGAGTTATGTTACCAATTATCAGACACTTGTGGATGATGAGGCAGCACTGGCAGCCTTAAAGAGTGGCGCTGCAGCGGCTGCACAGCAGCCTGCGGCAGACCAAACAGCCCCTGCAGATGGCTCAACAGTTGCTCCTGCAGATCCTGCAGCGCAGACGACGGATGGAACTGTGGCACAGTAGAAAGTAGAATTTTCGAAAAAATAGAACCAGAATTCAGAGAAAACTTTGAATGATGGTTCTATTTTTTTGCCTGAAAATTGAAAAATGTGCAATTTTGCACTCTAATTGGTTAAAATCCACAAAAATTTGGACGAGATTTCGGGATTTATTACGTATAGAATAATACAATATTTTAGAATACAATAGAAATGCGAAAAAAAACGAAAACATGTGAAGAGGGGGATTGTTATAGAATCACATGCAAGTAGGGGAGAAAAAGGAGAAGGAAGAATGAGAAAGTTAATGAAAAGCTTTCAAAAGAGGCAAAGCATTGCAAGCAGAGTACTATGTTTTCTGCTAGTGCTTGCAATGGTAGTAACAATGGTTCCGGCGCTTGGCGGCGGAAACAGTACGGTTCAGGCAGCGGAGAATCCAACTGTGAGGTTGTATTTTGAAAAACCGGATGATTGGAATATCCCGGCATTTAACTATTGGAATGAATCCGATGTTGAAGTAGACAATGGGGATGCAGAAAAGGTGGAAGTCTGGACGAGTCAATCAAGACCTGCTATGTTGAAAGATGAATCAACAGGTTATTATTATATTGATATCCGGACGAACAGCATCAGTGGCTTTCAGATTGTAAACGGTGGAACTGGTGTAGGAAACCCGGCAGAAAAGAAATTTGAAAACTGTGCCATTATTGATGCAATTAATTCGGCAACATCAGATACATCATTTTATCTTTTAAAGAATGATAATGGAATGTCATGGTACTTAGACAAAGATAAAAATCAGGTGTTACCAGAGAAAGAAAAAGCAGCTGCACATAAAGTTATAATTTATTTTGAAAAACCAGAAAATTGGAAAACGCCTGTTATCAATCTATGGGGCGGCGATTTTGTATTGGACAATCAAGGAGCTGGGGATGCGTCTATTGCTGCGTGGGGAAATCAGGACAAACCAAAGCTGGCTGTTTCAGAAGCTGAAAATATTTATACTGTTACATTAACCGGAACAACAATATCAGGTTTTCAGTTGGTAGATGCTGACACAGGAGCAGAGACACAGTTTGATGGTCAGAGCGAAGAAGTGAAAGCCATCAATGCCATCACCACAGACACCTCCATCTATTATTTAAGAGATGGAAAGGGTGGCATGAAATGGTACAAAGATGCTGACAAATCCGAAACTCTGATCGAATACAAAGAAGCAGGATATGTAAGCCCGGAGGTAAATGGACGCGAGGTAACTTTCCGTGTCCCGGTTGAAAAAACAGGGGATGCAGCATCTGTTACGGTTCCGGGAGGAATGAATGGTTGGAAACAGGATTCATCTGATTGGGAACTTAAAAAAGATGAGACAGCAGGTATGTGGTCTGGAACATTTACCATTGCACCCGGAAAATATGAATACAAATTTGCATTAAATAAAACCTGGGATGTATCGTTTTCAGATCCGGCAAATAACAGGGTAAGTGGAACAAACAGTGTTTTGATCGTTCCGGGCTTGGCTGACGGAAAAGCAGATGCAATGAAAGGAATTGAGACAGCACTTCCAGAAAAACTGACATTGTGGTCTGAAGACGGAACAAGCAGTGAAACTCCGGTTACTTACAGTTTAAAAACTGCAAATAAAGATATTACATTAAATGGAAATAGCATTATAATCGGCAAATCTTATGCAGGACAGACCGTAGAACTGACGGCAGAAGCAGAGAACGGACAGACCTCTGACTTTGTGGTCAATGTGACAGAAAAATTATATACATATACCATTTATTATTATGATTTTGATAAGACACATATGTCAGAAAATGCATCTGACTTATGGATCTGGGAGAAAAATGGTGCTGGAGCGACAGAGGGAACACCTTTTACCGCAACCGAGACACTTTCTGATGGGAATGAGTGGCTGCGCGCAGAAATAAAACTTCCATATACAGACCTTCAGATCATACCAAGATCAAAAGACGAGTGGAAATGGGAGAAGGACACGATTTCTTATAGCAACAGCGCAGGAACAGAAAATGTAACACTTTATATTGTATCCAATAGTAAACAGGCATACACAGAGATTCCAGAGCTGGTAGCACCGAGATCCCGCTACGTCATGATCGAGTACGACAGACCGGCGAAGGACTACACAGGCTGGAACATTTACACCTGGAACAGTGGATTTGGCTCTGATGTATCTGTAGCATTTGCAGACATCAATGGAAAAATGGTTGCAAAAATTCCGGTAAAAGATTCGCAGGCAGATCTGATGTTATCTTTCTGTATGAGACAAAGTACTGCTGACAATGAGTGGGCAAACAAAGACGGCGGAGACCATTATGTGACGATCCCGGCAGACCAGTCAGTGGTGAAAGCAGTGTTCACACAGGGAGAAGGAATCACAAGAGTATTGCCATACAACACAGGCTTTGAGCGGGATGGAGCAAATAATGCAATCCATTTTTACTACAGAAATGATGAACTGGCAGCAGAGAATAACCTTGCTTCTTTAGAAGGAAATGTAAGTATTGTGATCAACGGACAGACTTATGCAATGGCTTATGACGCAGAAAACGATCGTTTTGTATACAATCTTACAGATGTTTCCACGGGTGATTACTATTATTACTATGTGGTAAATGGAAAAGAGGAATTAGATGCATTTAATGATGTAACTGCAAACGACAGCAATGGAAAAGAATGCAGCGTATGCCACTTCAAAAAAGCAAATGTGAGCGTAGAGGCTTCTTTATCACAGTATGCAATGGACTACAATGACAACAATGTGTTATCCGTAAAATTGACTGCAAAAGACGGAGAAGGTCTTGAAACATCTGAAATTGCTGCAATCACAGCCGATTTGAGTGAATTAGGATTAAACAGGGAATTTGCGATTGATCCGACACTCATGGAAGGAACAATCTCCTGCCTGAATACGGTAGCCGCAGGAGAAAAAACGATTCCTGTCACAGTGAAAGATATTTATGGAAATGTATATACAACAGCGACAAATGTTACCGTCACAGAGCGCAAAAAAAGTGCCGGAGATTTTGACTGGGATGAAGCAGTGATTTATTTTGCAGTGACAGACCGTTTCTTTGACGGAGATGCAGAAAATAATGACGCATATGGAGTGGGCGATTACAATATTGGCGAAAAAGGCGGTTCCAGCTATCACGGTGGAGATTTTGCCGGATTAAACCAGAAACTGGATTATTTAAAAGATCTGGGTGTGAACACGATCTGGATCACTCCGATCGTAGAAAATATCACAGAGGATCAGCATGATAATGAGACAGATACCGCTACCTATGGCTATCATGGTTACTGGGCAAGTGATTTCACAAAGTTAAACAAACATCTTGGAACAGAGCAGCAGTTCAAAGCATTATTGGATGCTGCCCACAGCAAGGGAATGAAAATCATGGTGGACGTAGTATTAAACCATGCAGGATACGGTACAGAAGATTACTTCAACCGTATTTTAACAGATGCAGATGGAAACAGTATTTCCATGATCCGAGACTCCAGCAACACGATCAGCGGTGATGATAAATATGATTCATTGTCAGATCTGCCTGATTTTGTGACGGAAAACAAAGCAGTGACAGACCAGCTTGTTACATGGCAGACCGAGTGGATGTCAAAATACAGCATTGACTATTATCGTGTGGATACTGTAAAACATGTAGAGACAACGACATGGGCAGCATTTAAAAATTCCCTGACCGAAGTAAATCCTGATTTTAAAATGATAGGAGAGTATTCCGGTGCAGGATATGCCAACAATGCAGGAGAATTGGGAACCGGAACGATGGATGCACTTCTTGATTTTGATTTCAACGATTTTGCGCAGAACTTTGTAACAGGAAAAATTTCCAGCGTGGAAAATTCACTGCAGAAGAGAAACAGTGCGATCAACAACACCGCTGTCATGGGAAGCTTTTTGAGCAGCCATGACGAGGACACTCTGCAGTATAAACTTGTAAACGAGAGCAAAATCAGCGAAGAAGAAGCTTATAACCTGATGAAAGTGGCAGCAACACTCCAGATTACCGCAAAAGGCCAGCCGGTACTCTATTATGGAGAGGAGATTGGACAGGGTGGAGCCAACAACTGGCCATACCAGACAAACCGCCGCGACTTTGACTGGACGGAGCTGGAAAAACAGAAAGCAGACAGCAACAGTATTTACAACCATTACAAGACAATGCTTGCAATCCGCAATGCGTATACCGATGTATTTGCAAGAGGAAACAGAAGCACAGTTGCAGTTTCCGACGCAGATGGCTATGAAGTGATCAGCAGAAGTTATGGAAATAGCACTTTATATGTAGGAATGAATGTGAAAGAGGCAGAGAAAGAAGTAGTGATCCCGGTAGCAGAGAGTGCCGGAACAGTTCTTAAAAACCTTTATGATGGAAAAACTTACACTGTTTCTGCTGACCAGAACGTTTCTGTTACCATTCCGGCAGCAAAAGATGGTGGAACAATTGTTTTGACTGCGGAGACAAAAACAGAACCGGCTCCGGATAATACAACAGATGATAAAAAGCCAGATGGAAAAACAACAGAGGATCATAACGGAAATCAGCAGACATCAGGAAACAATTCCAGTCAGGTCAATTCTGCAGTCCAGACAACTCCAAAACAGGAAGAACAGGCTGTAGCAGAAGTAACCGTGCAGGAGGAGAGTTTTGCAAATGTGATCGAGGCAGTGAATAAGGCAAAAACCGGAAGTAAAATCCGTGTAAACCTGTTAAAGACAACAAAGATTCCAGCAAATGTGTTCGAGAGTATCAAAGGAAAAGATATGAACGTAACCTTCAAGGTAAGTGATCAGGCCAGCTGGATCATCAATGGAAAAGATATCACCGGTAATGTGACAGCGCCGATCGATCTTGGTCTGGTTGTGGGAACAAGTGATATTCCAAAACAGAAAGTGACAGCGCTGGCAGACGGAAATGAAACCATTCAGCTTTCCTTAAATTATGACGGAGTATTTGGCTTTGAGGGAATATTGAGACTTTCCGTTGGCACGGACTACAGTGGAAAAATAGCAAATCTTTATTACTATAACGAGACAACCGGTAAGTTTGAGTATTATCAGGCAGTACAGGTAAAAGAAGATGGTACTGTAGACTTTAAGTTCTCACATGCATCCGATTATGTCATCGTCTTAAATGACACAGATATGAGCCAGACAACAGGCAGTGTGATCGCAAGTCCGAAGACTTCGGATAACACACCGATCGCAGCAGCAGTGATATTATTACTGTTTGGCTGTGCGCTGATGGGAACCGCATACAGAAAAAATAAACACTTCTAAATGAAATTCATAAGATGTCACTAAAAAAATATGCCGCACGAAAAATTACCTTCTCGTGCGGCATATTTTGTGTATGTGAAGGAAAAATTAATTTTCTTCCATGATCACCACGCCCCATGGTTCCAGCGAAAACGTTTCCTGTTCCATTATTTTTCTGCCGGACAATAATTCCGTGCCGGAAAATCCTTTGCAGATGGCGGTCTGTTTTTCACCGGAATAATTGAAGTAAAATCTTACCCGTTTTCCAAAATCATTGACACCTTCCCGGATGATCAATGGAAAGTGGCATTCCGGATGTGCTAAAAGTGTTTCCGGAAGCGAGGCAAAGTAATGGACCAGAACTTTTTCCAGAAGAGCGCCATCAAACATGCTGGAGAGATACAGTGCCGAACCTTTTCCAAACTGGTTGACTGTGGCAGCTGCATATTTTTTCCAGACCGGGTGATCGTAGAAAAAGAGCGGTGTGGCGGTATCGCAGGTCACAAGATCCATCCAGTGCAGACATTTGCTGCTGTTTGTGCAGGATTCATCGGAACATGACGAGCCGACATCGGAAGCCATAAAATCAGGCAGTGTTACCGAAACATCCACCGGGTAGGTATATTGGTCATAGTGGATACCAAGACATTCCTGTAAAATGTGAGGCTGTGTATCCGCATAAATTTTTAACTGTTCATCTGAAAAACCGGAACGGAACGTCGTGATCAGATGTCCGCCGTTTTTTACATAATCAGAAATTGCGGTGAGAAGATCTTCGGAAGCACTGTAAAGTGCAGGCACGATCAGGCACTCGTAGGAAGAAAAATCACGTTCCGCAGAGGAGATCATGTCGTACTCGATATTTAAATGGTACAGAGCATCGCCAAGCCAGCGGGCAACGGTGTTATAGCTGTAATTGCCGAGGTCTTTCAATGGGAAAAGACGCAGTCCGGTCAGGGAGTTATTGTCAAGCAGGATGGCAGCACGGTTTTTCTTTTGCAGGTTACTAAGGTGGGGGCCGATCCGCTTCCAGTCTGCGCCGATGGATGCAGCTTCCCGGTAAGTCTCATTTTCGGAAAAATCGTGTGACAGGATGCCCTTCCAATAGCTCTCAATCGCATTGTGGATCGAGTGCCAGTGCCAGTACATGACACTGTTGGAGCCGTTTGCAATGTGGCTGTAGGCCTGAAGCCTGAGCTGCCCCGGATATGGAAGCCATGCGATATTTCCCTGAGCCTGTGTCTCTAAAACAAGGTAATTGTCTTTCTTTAAGCTGCGCGAGATGTTGCCGCAGAAGGTGATCTCCTCTCCGGTAAGAAGTGACTGGGAAGGATGATAAATGTCACATCCGGCAACGGTCATGCATCTGGCAGCTTCGTACTGGTTGACCTCCGGCTGATAGCCGATGGAATGGTCTGTCCAGTCGTAGTCGAAGTTCTGTGTGATGAACTGATCCGGGCGCTTGTATCCGAAAACGATCGCAGCCTGCCATGCTAAAAATCTGGTCACAAGCAGACGCTGGAATTTGGCAAATTCAGCGGCAAGGCTTTCATTGATCGTGCCACGCACATCCGGGAAATCTTCCCATGTGTTGACGCGGTTGCTCCAGTAGTCCAGCCCGAACTCGCGATTGAATTCATTGATATCCGGGTATTTTTCCTTTAAATAATCGACAAACATTGCCTGGACACGCGGACCGGCAGTGCCGTAGCTTTTGGTCTCATTGTCCAGCTGAAACCCGATGATATGCGGAACATCTTTGATATGTTCCATCATTGCGCGGATAACCCGCTCGCAGTGGAACAGATAGCCTGCGTGTGTGATATCCATATTCTGTCTTGCACCATAAATGTTCTGACCGTTATTGGTCAAAGCCAGAATATCCGGGTATTTTTTTGCCAGCCATGCCGGGATGGCGTAGGTCGGTGTCCCGACAATGACAGAAATATGGTGGCGTGCAGCCGCCTCAAGCATTTTATCGAGATGTGTGAAATCAAAGATACCGTCTTTTGGCTCGATGGTGCTCCAGGTCGATTCTGCGATACGGATCGTGTTCATGCCTGCTTTTTCCATCATTTCCATGTCTTTTTCCACGCGGTCATATGGAAGATATTCCGAGTAATAAGCTGCCCCGAAAAGTAAATGGTCTGTTTTCATATTGTCCCCCAAAAAATATTTTCATATTGACAATCAGTGTGATTTTATATATCATCATCTGATAACGCAACCGATTGCGCAAATATATTATAGCATCAGGAAAAACAAATGTAAATCCGATGTTGATATGAAAAAACAGAATTGTTACCGGAACAGGGCATAAGTGAGCAGAAACAAAAGATTGTTTGGAAAATATGTAAAAATGTCATTGCTTTTTTTCGGGAATAGGATGATAATAATATTGTTGCGCAAAGGATGCGCAGCATATCAGGGCAGGACAAAGTAACACTGTGGCAGGAGTGCGAGCGATGCAGGAAGCCACAACACAATTCAGGGGAAGTAACTGCTTTGAGGAAAGAAGGGGTTTTATGGGGAATGAAGAGAAGAAAAATATAACGATCGCAGATGTGGCAGAAGCACTCGGTGTTTCAAAAACCACTGTCTCAAGAGCCATTTCAGGGAAGGGACGGATCGGGCAGGAGACGAGAGACCGTGTATTAAAATATATTGAGGAGCATGACTATAAGCCAAACGTTATCGCCAAAGGGCTGGCGCAGTCAAAAACATATAATCTTTGTGTGGTCATGCCGGGAGAATATGATGTTGTGGATCTCACGTTCTTTCAGGAATGCTTATTCGGGATTCAGGAGATCGCCGGAATTATGGAGTATGACATCCTGCTTTCCATCTGTAAAAATAACGATATCTCCTCGTTGGAGCGTATTATCTCAAACCGTAAAGTAGATGGTGTGATCCTGATGAGGACGTTTGTGGAGGACCGGCAGATTGAGTATCTTCAGGAAAAAAAAGTACCATTTGTGACGATCGGTTCCTCCAATTATACAGGTGTGATCCAGATCGACCACAATCACAAAAGTGCGTGTAAAGAACTTACATCCATTATTTTAATGAAGGGAATGAAGCGTATTGCACTGATCGGCGGAGATGAGAACCATGTGGTCACACAGAGCCGTCTGCGGGGATTCCGGGAAGCTTATGAAAAAATGGGTGAGGTCATTGATCCGACAATGCTTTTTTTGAATCTTGATAATCATGTGGTGATCGATAAGATCGTGGAAGAGGTACTCGAGCGAAAGGCAGAATGTATTTTGTGTATGGAATGTGTCAGAACCTGTCCGAGGAAAGCACTTTGAGCTGAAAGACCTGGACATTGAGAATCTTTTAAATGCCATATTAAAAA
>OLYY01001035.1_pt1 | contig 10613 bp, 6 predicted proteins | sample 1673561 | NCBI WGS metagenome assembly OLYY01 (sample SAMEA103958115, study PRJEB25191) | human gut metagenome | biome: human-associated habitat [ENVO:00009003]; feature: intestine environment [ENVO:2100002]; material: feces | place: Germany | collected 2013/2015
ACAAAAAAGGGGCGGCTCTTTTGCAGAGCCGCCCCGAATCATCCGATCGGACGGAAACTATTTTTGCTGAATGAACGGAAGTTTCACGACCTCGGCCTTCATCAGCTTCTCGCGGATCACGATGGCGATCTGCGTGCCGACCTTGGCGAACTCCTTCTTCACGTAACCCATACCAATCCCCTGTTTCAGACAGGGCGACATCGTACCCGAAGTCACCTGGCCGATGATATCGCCCTCAGGAGAGGCAATCTGGTAGCCATGACGCGGAATACCGCGATCGATCATCTTGAAACCGACCAGCTTGCGGGTCAAACCGCCGGCCTTCTGCTCTTCCATCAGTTTACGGTCGATGAACTCCTTGCCATCGACGAACTTGGTCAGCCAGTTCAGGCCCGCCTCGATGGGCGAAGTCGTATCGTCGATATCATTACCGTAGAGGCAGAAACCCATTTCCAGACGCAACGTGTCGCGGGCACCGAGGCCGATGTTCTTCAGCCCCTCCTTCGAACCCTCCTGCCAGAGAGCCTTCCAGAGTTTCTCGCCGTCTTCGTTGGCCACATAGATCTCGCAGCCGCCCGCACCGGTGTATCCCGTAATCGAAAGAATCGCATCCACACCGGCAACCTTCAGCTTCTTGAACGTATAGTATTCCATATCCTCAACCGGCTCGGTGCACAACTTCTGCACGATCTTCATCGCATTGGGACCCTGGATCGCCAGTTGGCAGATCTCGTCCGAAGCGTTGTAGAGCTGCTTGCCATGACCGGCCTCCAAGCCGAATTTCTTGCCCTCTTCGACGATATGGTTCCAATCCTTGTCGATATTAGCCGCATTGATTACGAGCAGATAAGTTTCGGCATCGATCCGGTAAACCAGCAGGTCGTCCACGATACCTCCCTTGCCGTTGGGCATGGTGGTATATTGCACCTTCCCGTCGTAAAGCGCCGCAACATCGTTGGTCGTGATATGCTGCAGGAACGCTTCGGCCTTGGGACCTTTTACCCAGACCTCGCCCATGTGACTCACGTCGAATACACCCGCGTTGTTGCGCACGGCCAGGTGCTCTTCGTTGATGCCCGTAAATTCGATCGGCATGTTGTAACCTGCGAACTCGGCCATCTTAGCGCCGTTCGCAATGTGATGTTTGGTAAAAACCGTTGTTTTCATTGTCTGTTATCGATTTAATTATCAGTTATTTGATTATCAGTCTTATTCGCGGCGCTTCACGCCCATCCGGGGACAGCGGTGAAACTCCTTCGTGCGGTCGAACAGGTAGCGGTAGGTCGTATGCATCTTGTGCTTGGTGGCGCATACGTAACTCTCCACCATGCGCATCATCACCGGATTGAAATCGCCGATCCACGCAAGTTCCAACGATTTGTAGGGCAACTTCGGCACCGCCTTCTCGAACTCACGAATGATTCCCGCCTCGATGCCCTTGCCGTGGAACTCGGGGGTGACTCCGAAAATCAAGCCAAGAACCCTGTCAGCCTTATGCGCCACCTTGAGCGCCCACATCAGACGCAACTTGTTCCACCAGCCGAACTTGCCGTTGAAGGAACCGATCACCCGATTCAAATCGGGCACCATGATGAAAAAGCCGATGGGTTCGTCGTTATAGTAAGCGAAATAGATCAACCGTTCGTCGATAATCGGACGCAGAATATTCATAATGCGGAACGCCTGTTCGCGATCCATCGCCTTCACGCCCGAAAACAGCGCCCACGCCTTGTTGTAAACCAGCCGGAAATCCTCAGCCACCTGCTCGAGATTCTTTTTCGAGATATGCTTGAAACAGTAACCCGGACTCTCCTCCAGACGCTTCACACGCTCGTAAACCGAATCGCTCAACTGCCCCACCTCCAACCGACGCAGATAGGTATGCTGGTTGAAGTAGTTCTGGAATCCGTAATTCTCGAACAACTCTTTATAATAAGGCGGATTGTACGTGTTCTCATAGAGGGGCTGAAATTCGTACCCGCTGACCAACAGCCCCCACCAGGAATCCCGGGGACCGAAATTGATCGGACCGTCCATCGCCTCCATACCCCGGCTGGAAAGCCACATGCGGGCCGCATCGAAAAGCTGATCGGCCAGCTCCTGGTCGTTGATAGCCTCGAAAAAGCCGCACCCTCCCGTCGGCTGCTCCTCCAGGAAAGCATGTTCCCGGTCGTAAAAAGCGGCGATACGTCCCACCACTTCTCCTTTTTTATCGCGTGCGATCCAGCGAATGGCTTCGCCATCGGAGAACATCTCGTTTTTCTTCGGATCGAAAACAGCCTGGATCGAAGGATCGAGGGGACATACCCAGTTACGATTCCCCTTATAGATTTTCCGAGGCAGATCGAGGAACTCCCGTTCCGTACGGGCATCGACGACCTCCTGCAAAATGTACTTGTCTGAACTCATTGCCTTATGAAAAAGGTTTAATCCCAACAAAGATAACGATATTTTTCCAAAATACCCGTTCATGCCCCCCAATCCGTGCGAAAACTTTTTCCTTTATAATATATACGGAAGAGTCCTGGCTCGGAAAAACCGTTCAATTTCAGTTTTTCAGACAAACAAAATCACTTTGTACGAAAAAGTAATCTTTTCATGCAAAATAAATTACAATCTATAAGAATAAATACTATCTTTGCATCAACATTAAACCACAACTTAATTTCAATATATTATGAATGTTAACAATTTAATGGCAGAATTGGAGCGTAAGCACCCGGGTGAAAACGAATACCTGCAGGCCGTACGCGAAGTACTCGAGTCCATCGAGGAAGTTTACAACCAACATCCTGAGTTCGAGAAAGCCAAGATCGTTGAGCGCCTCGTAGAGCCGGATCGTATCTTCACCTTCCGCGTAACGTGGGTGGACGACAAAGGCGAAGTTCAGACCAACCTGGGCTACCGCGTTCAGTTCAACAGCGCGATCGGTCCCTACAAAGGCGGTTTGCGTTTCCACAAGGCCGTGAACCCTTCGATGCTGAAGTTCCTCGGTTTCGAGCAGACTTTCAAGAACGCCCTGACGACCCTTCCGATGGGTGGTGCAAAGGGTGGTTCGGACTTCGATCCGACCGGCAAGTCGAACGCTGAAATCATGCGTTTCTGCCAGGCTTTCATGCTTGAATTGTGGCACAATATCGGTGTCGATACCGACGTTCCCGCCGGCGACGTAGGCGTAGGCGGTCGTGAGATCGGCTTCCTGAACGGTATGTATCAGAAACTGGCTCGCAAGTACCACACCGGCGTTCTTACCGGCAAGGGCGAAACTTGGGGCGGTTCGATCCTCCGTCCGGAGGCTACCGGTTTCGGCGCACTCTATTTCGTACAGCACATGCTGCATCTGGCCGGCAAGAAACTGGAAGGCGCAAAGATCGCCATCTCGGGCTTCGGTAACGTGGCTTGGGGTGCATCGAAGAAGGCTACCGAACTGGGCGCCAAAGTGATCGCAATCTCCGGTCCCGACGGTGTAGTAACGATCCCCAACGGTATGAACGAGGAGATGATCGACTATATGCTCGAGCTCCGCGCTTCGAACCGCAATATCGTGGCTCCGTTCGCAGAGAAATTCGCAGGTACGACCTTCACTCCGGGCAAGAAGGCTTGGAGCGTGAAGTGCGACATCGCACTCCCCTGCGCATTCCAGAACGAGCTGAACGGCGACGATGCTGCCGAACTGCTGAAGAACGGCACTTGGTGCTGCGCCGAGGTTTCGAACATGGGTTGCACGCCGGAAGCTATCCACGCATTCCAGAAGGCAGGTATCCTGTTCGCACCGGGCAAGGCTGTCAATGCGGGCGGTGTAGCTACTTCGGGTCTCGAAATGACGCAGAACTGCATGCACATCTCCTGGTCGGGCAAAGAGGTGGACGAGAAACTCCACTTCATCATGGCAAGCATCCACGACGCTTGCGTGAAGTTCGGCAAGCAGAAGGACGGTCACATCGACTACGTGAAGGGCGCCAACATCGCAGGCTTCATGAAAGTCGCACAGGCTATGCTCGAGCAGGGTGTATTGTAATCCTGTTCCTTTATACGAAAAGAGGTGCGGCCGAAGGTCGCACCTCTTTCATTTTATCCGTTTCGAAGAATCGCGGTTCGGACCCGCACAAGTACTAAAAAGCGATATTCGCCGACAGACCCAAAGTCAGCGTATTAAGGTGCTGACGACTCTCGCGGACCATCGGAGGTTGCAGGTAATAAGTCGTCTGAAATCGAAGGTCGAAATTGTAGTTGGCGCGAAATGTCATGGACGTGCCGACTCCGAAAACAGGTCCTCCGCAACTCCCCAGCGTATATCCGTTCAGGGAAAAGGATTCATAATACTGATACCCGGCCAAGACCTTGCCACCGGTCCGCCAGCGTGCCGTAATCGGATATGAAAAATAGGCCCCGGCACTTGCGGCCCAACTGTCCAAACGATCCGTAGATTCGGCAACATTCAACTTGATCGGCACACTCGACACGGCCGTACGTCCTCCGAAACCGACATAAGGATTCATAAACCAAGCCCCCTCGATGCCCAGGTTCACACCTGCATTGAACTCGCCTTCGACTCCCGCAACAGGACGATACCGTCCTATCACCACATCCGTACTTACTTCCATACCGAGAAACGACGGCCGGCAATACCGATCGAAAGCAAAATCCTGCTCGAATTCCGTCAATCCCCTCTCCTTGAAAATCAAATCGGCGAACAGGTATCCCAGCTCTACGGAAAGAATACCGATCCCCGCACCTACTAATACATCGCTGAACCAATGTTTATTGTTGAGCATGCGCGAAACACCCGTTACCGTAGCCATCGAATAGCCGGCGATACTGTACCAGGGACTGCGAGGCCCGTACTCCTTATGAAGCATCGTAGCTGCCATAAAAGCCGTAGCCGTATGCCCCGACGGAAACGACTTGTTGTTCGATCCGTCGGGGCGGGGCATACGGCAGGTATATTTCAGAGAGTTGACCGCTCCGGCCATCAGCGCGACGGAAAAGGCATCCGACACCAACATCCGGCCCCACGAACTGCGCCCCCGGACTCCTCCGATTTTCAGCCCCAGCATCAACGCTGCGGGAGCATATTGCAGATAATCGTCATAATGGAGACGGAAAGACGGTACATAATCGTTCCTCAAATGACGAAATCCCCGATCCCGCTCCTGCACGACCAAACCTGCGACAATAAGGGGAACTCCGATATAGGTTATTCGATAGGCACGCGAAGAGGTTATCCGCTCCATATCCCGGACAAACGGGCTGCGGCGGAGGGGGGGGGTAATCGGACTCAATGTATCGACCTGGGCGAAAGCGCCGATCGACACCCCCAGCAGAAGGCACAGCAACAGCAATTTCTTCATTTACCAAATACAAGATTCCGACCGCATCGGAAAAACCTGTTCTCACCGCGTACCGACAGCCGGGACGGGGACGGATGCGGCGGCGGATACTCCGCACGACATCGCCCAGAATAGCGATCAGAGAGGTATAGCCGATCACTTCGAGCCATTGTACCCACGTGAGCGGCGTAGTACGGAACACCGGACCTCCGAATTCCACGATCAATACCTGTCCGACGGCGATCAACAGCAGCACCAAGAAGAACGTACGGCTTCCCCGCAGATCGTGCAGCACCGAATGGCACGCTTCGAAGCCTTTGGCGTTGAACATATTCCAGAACTGCAGAAAGACGAATACAGAGAAGAAAACGGTCAGTTGTTCGAGACTGAGCTCGCCGGTCGTAGCACGCCAGTAGAACAGCATACCGAGCAATACGCCGACGAAAATCGTTCCGCAGGTAAAGATCGTCCGGGCCATGGCCGGTGTGATGATAAACTCGTCTTTGGGACGCGGCGGTTCGTTCATCACCGCCGGATTGGGCGGCAGGGAAGCCATCGCCAGCGCAGCGAAAGTGTCCATGATGATATTGACCCACAGAATCTGCACTACCGTAAGCGGCATCTCGGTCCCGAAAATCGAACCTACGAAAACCACGATGATCGCCGCGAAATTGATCGTCAGTTGAAACAGTACGAAACGTTGGATATTGCGGTAGAGCGAACGCCCCCACATCACGGCCGATGCGATCGACGTAAACGAATCGTCGAGCAGCGTGATGTCGCTGGCATCCTTCCCCACCGACGTACCCGATCCCATCGAGAGTCCCACGTTAGCGAAATTCAGCGCCGGTGCATCGTTCGTACCGTCACCCGTTACAGCCACGATTTCGCCCTTGCGCTGCAAAAGACGCACGAGCCGCTGCTTGTCGAGCGGTCGCGCCCGGGACATAATCTTCAGAGCCTGCACCCGCTCGAGCAGCTCCTCGTCGCTCATCGCCGCGAACTCCACGCCCGTCATTTCGTTCCGTGAGGAGTCGGTTTCATCGTGCCATAAACCGATGCGGCGTGCGATCTCACGGGCCGTGGCCGGAGTATCGCCCGTGACGATCTTAATGTCGATTCCGGCCTTCATACAACGGGCTACGGCAGCCGGCACATCTTCCCGCACCGGATCGGCGATCGCCGCCACGGCCACGAACAGCATCTGCGGATCCCGCAGCGCGTCTTCGCATCGTTCGGCCGTCGTTTCGGCATACGCCACCGCCAGCGTACGCATCGCACGTCCCTGAAACAGCAGCAACTGTTCGTTCACCTGGGCGTCCTTGCCATCCGGCATACACATCGCCCGTACGATTTCGGGAGCACCCTTCACGCAAATCAAACGCTTTCCAGTGGTTTTGCTCTGTATAATCGTCGCCATATATTTGCGTTCGGTGGTGAACGTCATACGATCGACGATCGGAGCCTCCTCGCGCAAAGCCGCATAGTCGAATCCCTCTTCCCGCAAGCGGATCAACAGGGCTCCTTCGGTCGGATTGCCGATGACATTTGCGTCGGCATCGAGAAAAGCGGTCGAATTGACGGCGATGATCTCGGCCAGCAACCGTTCGTTGGACGCATAATGGATGATCTCCTCGACCCGCATCCGGTTCTGGGTAAGCGTACCGGTCTTATCGGTACAAATCACCGTAACGGCCCCCATCGTTTCGCAGGCGTGCATCTTGCGCACCAGGTTATTCGTCTTCAACATCCGACGCATCGACAACGCCAGCGAGAGCGTGATACTCATCGGCAGCCCCTCAGGAACAGCCATCACGATCAAAGCCACCGAAACCATAAAAATACGCAGCAGCTCCTTGGAAGTCTGGACCCAATCGCCCGTCGAAAGCTCGCCGCCCAGGTATGCCTTGGCGAGCATCGCTACGAAGATCGCAATCGACACTGCAATACCGATCTTACCGATCATCCTCGAAAGACGCGTCAGCTGCTTATACAACGGCGTAGGCTCTTCGCTGGCTATGGACGACTGCTCGGTTACCCGCCCCGCTTCGGTGCGGTCGCCCACAGCCTCGACGATCATCTCGCCGTAACCGTCCACGACGGTCGTACCGCGCAACAGCGCATCGGAAGGATAGGTCGCCTCGGCATCGAAAAAGCGTTCGTCGGTAGTCTTGTCCACCTCAGGCTCGCCCGTCAGCGTCGATTCATTGATCTTGAGCGATACGGCCTTCACCAGCTTACCGTCCGCCGGGACCGTTTCGCCATTCTCGACATACACCAGGTCGCCCACGACCACATCGCGTCGGGGCACCTCGGTCATCTCCCCGTCGCGGACGACCTTGACCGGAATGTCGTCATTCACCAGATTGAGCCGCTTGAACCGCCGCATGGCGTCCAATTCGAAGAAAAAGCCGACACAAGTGGCCAAAACGATGGCGCAGATAATTCCGATGGTTTCCAGGAACTCCCCATCGATAAAAGCCATCGCCAGCGACAGCAGCGCCGCTACCAGCAATACCTGAATAATCGGATCGCGGAACTTCTCGGCAAACAGTTTCCAGGCCGAATCCCCCTTGCGGGGCGTGATGAGATTATCCCCATGCAGACGGCGGCTCTCCTCCACCTGGGCGGAAGTCAAACCTCTGTGTTGATGTTCTTTCATAAAGTCAGTCGGATATATAAATAAGGTTGTGAATGTTATCGAAAAGAATATTGCCGGGTCGAGGCATCCAGCCGGACCGCAATGAACAACATGATGGTAAAAGCCATGAGCGACGAACCACCGTAGCTGACCAACGGCAGGGGAATTCCCATCACCGGCATCAGTCCGATGGTCATCCCCACATTAACGAGCAGATGAAAAAGCAGGAATGCCGCAACGCAGTAACAGTAGATCCGTCCGAAAGGCTCCTCCTGCCGTTCGCCCATACGCATCAACCGGAATATCAACAGGCAAAAGAGCGTCAGCAGAAGCATAGCGCCCAGAAATCCCCACTCCTCGCCGATGGTACAGAAAATGAAATCGGTATGTTTCTCCGGCACGAAACCGTATTTGATCTGGGTCCCTTGCAGGAACCCTTTGCCGATCCAGCCGCCCGAACCGATAGCGATCTTGGCCTGATTGACGTTATAATCCGTACCGAGGGGATCACTGACCAGCCCCAGGAAACTTAAAATACGGTTCTGCTGATGCTCTTTGAGGATGGAATTGAAAATATAATCGGTAGTCGGAACGAAAAGCATTGCCGTCAGAAACAGTCCGATCGTAATGAAAATATTGCGCAGATTGGCGCGGAAGGCATAAATCGCCACAAAGATGAGCGACAGCAGCGTCACCACGAGCAGGCAGCGGTAGAGATCCATCGCTCCGGGAGCCGCCAACAGCATCCCGAAATAGAGAAGCAGCGTGCCCAATGCCAGCGCAGCCAGATAAACCATGCGGGACCGCCACTGTCCGTTCATCATCGCCTCGGAAAGCGTACAGACCAGAATCAGCATCACCAACAGGGTCAGCGGCGTAAAGAGGAACGAAAAAATAAAGAGTACGGCGATCAGGATCACCGGAATACAGAGCCACTTGTTCAAACCTTCGCGGTACAACACGAACAGCAGCGATACGAGCACGATACCCGATCCTGTATCGTTCTGCATGACGATAATCAACAGCGGCAGACAGATCACCAATCCCACCTTGAAAAGATCCCCCGCCCGGTTGATCGAAAACGAGCTGGAGCTCATCACGCGGGCCAGCGCCAACGCCGTAGCGATTTTGGCGAACTCCACCGGCTGAATACGGACCGACCCGATCTCGAACCAGGCCTTCGCACCGTTCACTTCACGACCGAACAGCAGAGCGGCTACCAGGGTCAGCAATCCCAGGACATAGAACAGATAAGCCCACTTGTGATAGATGCTCGCATCGACCAGCAACACGACGACCGCTACGGCGAACGATATTCCCATCCAGACGAGCTGTTTCATATAGAAATGCGAGAAGGAAAAAATGCTCTCCGCCCCCTCTTCGTACGAAGCGGAGAGGATAGCCACGAAGCCGACCAGCACGATCAGCACATAGATCAGCACTGTCCAGCGATCGACGCCCTCGAACAATTTACCGATGCCGTTATTTTCCATAGGCCGGGTAATAAATCGTTTTCTGCTTGACCATCTCCACCAGCCAGGGCCGTGTGACGGTGTCGGTCAAATAGTACTCTTCGAGCAGACTGGCGATGGGCAAAGCGGCCGAAGCCCCGAACCCGCCGTTCTCGACATACACCGAAATAGCGATGCGGGGATTGTCCTTCGGAGCGAACGACAGGAAGGTCGAATGATCCTTGCCTCGAGGATTCTGCGCCGTACCGGTCTTGCCGCACACGTCCAGACCCGGCAGATAAGCCGTCCGGGAGGTTCCGCCCTCCTTGTGCACGCTCTGCCACATACCCTCCACGATCGGTTCGAAATATTTCGGATCGACTTTCGTATAATGTTTCTCGTAAAACCGCCGGTCCATCGAATCCCGCCCCTCTACCGAACGGACGATGTGCGGGATATAATAGTACCCGCGATTAGCGACGATAGCCGCCAGGTTAGCCATTTGCAGCGGCGTACACTCCAGCTCCCCCTGACCGATCGAGAGCGACAGCACCGTCAGCGCGTTCCACGATTTCCGATAACGCCTGTCGTAAAACTTCCGGTCGGGAACATAGCCGTTTCCCTCGCCCAGAAAATCCGAATCCAGCTTGCGGCCGAAGCCGAAACTCTCGACATACTCCCTCCATACGTCGAACCCCTCCTTGACGCTTCCGTACCGGGGATTTTCGAGAATATCGCGGAATACGTAACAGAAATAGGCGTTGCACGAAGTCGCTATGGCAAAACGCAGGTCCGCAGGCGACGTATGGGCGTGACACCTCATCTTGAGCCGTCCGACCTGATAACCCTCGTGACAGGGATAACGCATGGAAGGAGTCAGCACACCCTCCTGCATCCCGATCAGGCCCTGAACCAGTTTGAAGGTCGAACCGGGCGGATAACGGCCGCTTACGGCACGGTTGAACAGCGGCTGCCGTTTGTTATAGAGCAGCTCCATATAGTGATTGCCCCGCTGCCGTCCCACCAGTTCATCGGGATCGTATGTGGGCGAGGAAACCATCATCAGAATCTCGCCCGTCGAAGGTTCGATCGCCACGGCAGCCCCGACTTTGCCGGCCATCAGCTCCTCGGCGAAGAGCTGCAACCGCGCGTCGATCGTGCAGACGATCGACTTGCCGGGTACGGGCAGCG
>OLYY01001036.1_pt1 | contig 10606 bp, 7 predicted proteins | sample 1673561 | NCBI WGS metagenome assembly OLYY01 (sample SAMEA103958115, study PRJEB25191) | human gut metagenome | biome: human-associated habitat [ENVO:00009003]; feature: intestine environment [ENVO:2100002]; material: feces | place: Germany | collected 2013/2015
ATGCAGATTCTTTTCGCTTCTGTATCATATTAGGCGCGTAGTTGCGGATTTGAGGGTTATGTCTAAAGACATGGCCAAATCGTTGGTTGCTGCTGCATTGACGGTAGCATTCTCAACCCCTGTTGCAGCCAACACGGCAACAGGCTCTCACACTGCATCAGTAGCTTTCTCAAAACAAACCGATGGCATCGTCATGCGAACGGATGACGGCTCTAATGGCTCTAATAACGCTTTAGGAGGCGCTATTGGCATTGAGTATTTGGAAGGTAAGACAGAGGCCTATATTAAGGCTGCTGCTGTGACGTCAGATACTAATCTTTCTGATGCCGACCCGGATAAGGTGTTCTTCCTCTACAACGTGAAGACGGGTAAGTTTCTTAACGCGGGAGGATATTGGGGCACACACGTCTCTTTGAAAGACTATCCTCTCTCGCTGTGGGCGAAAACAAAAACCTATAATTTTAAAACTGGTATTTTTAGTACCACCCCCCCCAAACACTGATTGATTTTATACAAAACTTGGAAACTGGTGTGGGACACTATTTAGGATGGATGAGCGGTTCAGATACTGATAAAGGTGTCTTCATTGACCGAAAACAAAATGAGGACACCCACTATGGTTGGGTCTTTGAGCCTCAGAACGATGGAAAAAACACATATAAAATTTATACATACGCAACCGATTCGCCTTCTTCTTCAACCACAAAATATTATCTTTGTGCAAATGGAGATGAGACAGACCAAGATAAAAACTGTGGAGCGTTTAGTAAATCTTATATTGATAGTAAAAACTATGACGCCTACAGCACATGGCGCGTGCTGACAATGGCGCAGATTTCAGCCCTTCTGGAGAAAAGCTCAGATTTCATGACAAGCGCGTTGGACCTGTCTTATAGGCTTGATTGTCCTGGCTTCTCACGAGGCGATAAGGATATACAAAAATGGAAAGTAAGCAATTTTTCCACAGGAACAAATGGTGAATGGCGTTTTGGCTTGGAGAAATTGTATAACACACACAATACGCTAACAGGGACAGGTGAGTCGACTATATTGAATAAATATGACAAAAACAACCTGTCTTCTTCGACCCCTTATACCTTTGATGGCACAACATATACAGAACTTGGGAATTATCAGCGTCATTTAGGCAAATATTTCTGTGCGGATGTCAAGAACATGCGCGGCGTGATTTATCAGGATGTGGAGATTAAAGCCCCTGGTTCTTACCTCATAGAGTGTAAGGGCTATTCTACCACACCCAAGGCGAAGATTTTTGCCTCTTGGTTCGATAAAGACGGTAATAATGAGGATAAGCACTTAATGCACCAAAATGTCTTCAACCAGGTGTCTTACATGTCGAAGGCAGAGCAGGAAGAGTTGCAGGTCAGCGAGCAGAACATGGACTATGCGGGAAAGAACTTCTATGGCCAACGCAAGTACATCAACACCGTGCTCATACAGGTGCCAGGAACTAAAAAACAGGCAGATGGCAGTTATGGAATAATACGCTTTGGAGTGATTATTGGCGACGACCAAAACGACAAGGATGTGGACGCAGCAGCTAAGGAGTGGACGGTGTTTGACGACTTCCGTTTGCTTTACGCCAGCGATGATAATGGTACCGACCTTATTCTTGACGAGGACCGCGACAATCTTGATTATCTCAAAGATTGCTCTAACACCTATAAGAACACGGTGTTGCACCTTAACAAGACGTTCGTAAAGGACAAGTGGAACTCGTTCGTGCTGCCCGTTAGCCTTAAGCGCGACCAGTTCCGTCAGGCTTTCGGCGCCAACGCGCGCCTCGCTAAGCTCCATGACCTCACAAGCAGCGAGATACAATTCCAGACGATAAACATGGATGCCATGACCAACAACGACGTGGTGTTGGAGGCTTATACTCCCTACATCATTTTCCCGACAAAGATACACACGGACAACACAAAGGCTTCGCCTGCTTATAAGGCTTCGCTCACAAAGAGAAACGGCGAAAGCACACCGGTTGTTATCAAGGCAAACCATTACGACATCCCAAATGTCACGATGGCGATTGGTGACAATAACCAGAACGACCTGACAAAAATGAACACCGACACATGGGTATCGGATGTTACGAAAACGGTGGGAAACTCTAATGGCTCCATGGTGGCTTATGGCACCTTCGCTCGCACCTTTGGCCAGAAAGCCACGCAGAATGTAACAGATGAAAAGGCTGCTGATTATGGAGTTTACAAATTCGATGACCGTAAGATTATCTCCGGTCGTGACGACCTGATGTACAGCTATTTCTTCGACCAGGGTAACCTCTACTACTCATCGAAGCGTGTGCGTGGCCTTCGCGGCTTCAGCTGTTGGTTTAAGCCTGTAAACAGCTCCTCGGCACCTACGAAGCTGAACCTCTACATCGACGGCGTGGCTAACGGCACGACGGGCATTGACGAGGTGGCTTTCGGCGATGAAGAGCCAACAGGCAAGGCAGCAAAGGGCATCTACAACATGAACGGTCAGCTCGTGAGCAACGGATCAGACACCACCAACCTGCCAGCCGGCATGTATATCGTGAACGGAAAGAAATGTGTGGTGAGATAAGTTTTTCAAAATAAAAATTATATAAAGACACAAAACGATGAAAAAGACATATATCAAACCGCAGCTTTGGGTGATGGCTACGGCTACAAACGAGCTTCTTTACACATCATGGGGCACTTACTCTACCAACGGTGGCGAGCCTGGAAAAGATGATCGTGGAAAAATTATCTATGATGATGAAAATTTCGGAGAAGGAGAATATGACCCTTGGAACAGCGACAACTGGTAAAACCGAAGGTTAACCTTCGCCAAAGCTTGCTTTCATAACGAGGGCAACCGATTGACGCCCAAAAGACTTGTTTGGAAAAACAAAAACCCAACAATACAAGTTTAGGAAACAATAACAACAATAAAAATCGCCGCATGACGCCTGCGTAAGCAGGTTCATGCGGCGATTGTTTGTTGTGGTTGTTATGTGGCTATTCTTCTCTTATAACCCATTCTCCCAATGTGCGTTGCTTGCTGTCAAAGTTAACTCCTATCTTTATAAGACGCTTGCCTTCGGCATGGTAGGGAATGAGATAACCTTTGTCATCAATCTGTTTGAGAGCTTCTTGGGCACTTCCATCATATTTTAGTTCTATGACAAAAATTGTGTCGGGCAGGTGAATGACAACATCGGCACGTCCTATTGCGCTATCTTCTTCCACACGGACGTATGCACCCATAAGGCTGAAGATTAGATAGAACACCGTCTGAACATCGCGCTCCGATTTGTTTGATAATCGATTGCTTATGCTTGCCAGATAGGCACGCAAGCGCTCAAAGGCGGCGTTTATGTCGTGGCGGCGCATGTCTTTAAGAAACTCTATAAGAAAAGAGTTGTTGTCGCTTGCCGTTGGCGATAGATAATTAGGCGCAAGACTGTTAAGCATGCCAAGACGCACTTCTTTGTTGGGGTAGTCGAGCGTGTAGATGCTGAACAAAGGGTCATACCGCTTTATCGTGAGATAGCCGCTTTGGTAGAGTAGCGGTAGAGGGGTGGTCATCTGTTCGGGTGACACGTCAAAATCGGTAATGCCAACATCTTTTTTCCCAATGTCTTTAATGCTGGTCTGAAATTTTTGCATCACGTTAATGATGTATGACGGGGTGCCAGACCCAAACCAGTAGTTGCTCAGCTTGTGGTTAGCCATGGCAAGGATGAGGCTGAAAGGGTTGAATATATCTTCCGATTTTTCACAGAAATGATAGCCGTCATAGTAGTCGGTAAGCTGTGTGACCATCTCATCATAACTTATGCCAAGGTCTTGCGCGAACAATTCTACATCGCGTCGCATCTGTGAGGTGAGCTCCGTTTTGCTTATTCCGCAAATGGCCGAGTATCGGTCGGTCATGGAGATGTTGTAGAGGTTGTTTAGTTCGCTGAATATGCTCAGCTGTGAAAATTTTGTTATGCCGGTGATGAATGTGAACTCAAGATGTGGGTCAAGCTTCTTCAGCGGACTATAGAAATTTTGCATGATGAGGCGTAGCTTATGAAGATTATCCTCCTCATGCACGACATCAAGCAGCGGGGCATCATATTCGTCAATTATCACCACAACCTTCTGCCCCGTTTTCTCATAGGCGCGTTTTACAACACCCTCTAATCGGTTATTGGGATATTTCTCTCTCTCATCTCGTCCATACAACTCTTCAAAAGGGGTTAGTTGCAGGCCAAGATATTCTTCTAACCTTTCTGCGTCAAAATGTTTTGCTCCACTCATATCTAAATGAAGCACAGGATGTTTCACCCATTGTTTCTCACAAGCGGCGATGGCAAGTCCTTCGAACAGTTCCTTTCTTCCTTCGTAATAGGCATGGAGAGTGGAGGCAAAAAGCGATTTGCCGAACCGTCTGGGACGGCTCAGAAAGACATATTTTAATCCTTTGTTTTTGAAATCGGCAATATATTTTGTCTTGTCCACATAAATGTAGTTGCCTTCAATGATGTTACGGAAAGTCTGTATTCCGATAGGATATCTTCTGATCTCTTCCATAGCTTATTGTTTTATGCCGCTAAGTTACGAAATAATTTTCATTCAGCATAACAATTTTTAGAGTAACACGTTTGGGGAATCAAAGAAAATGGTTATTTTTGTAGGGAAATCTTAAACGTAACTTAAAGACGGCTTAAACGCAACTTAAAGACAACTTAAAACAATTTTAAACAATGATAACAAGAACTCTTAAACAACTGTTGGCGGCCATGGCATGCACGGCAATGGTCTCCACCCCCGCTTTTGCGAAAGACGAGGTAAAGGCTCCGGCACCCCTGCTCCCGCTACCCGAACAAAAACAGGTCGACTGGCAGCGCATGGAGACCTACGCCTTCATTCATTTCGGTCTCAACTCTTTCTGCGACAGAGAATGGGGATATGGCGACACCGACCCAAAGATGTTTAACCCTAAGCGCCTCGACTGTGAGCAATGGGTGAAGACGCTCATGGCTGCCGGCATGAAGGGCGTCATCCTTACGGCAAAACATCATGACGGCTTCTGCCTGTGGCCATTTGAAGGAAACGATTATAACGTGAGCAAGTCGCCATGGCGCAATGGAAAAGGCAACGTCGTGAAGGAACTGTCTGAGGCTTGTAAGAAGCACGGACTGAAGTTTGCGGTCTATCTCTCGCCATGGGACCGCTCGCGCGCCGACTATGGCTCGCCCTCTTATGTCGACTATTTCCACTCGCAGCTGCGTGACCTGCTCACCAACTATGGCCCCGTGTTTGAGGTGTGGTTCGACGGTGCCAACGGTGGCGACGGCTATTATGGCGGCGCGAGGGACAAACGCACCATCGACCGAAAGAACTATTACAACTATCCGCGCATCTACCAGATTCTCGATAGCTTGCAGCCACAAGCGGTGGTGTTCAGCGACGGTGGACCGGGATGCCGATGGGTGGGCAACGAGAAGGGCTTTGCAGGCGAAACCAACTGGGCGTTCATTCCAAAGAACACGATCTATCCGGGCTATCCCAACTATCCCGAATTGCAGTTTGGCTATCCCGACGGCGACCAGTGGACGGCAGCCGAGTGTGACGTGTCCATTCGTCCGGGATGGTTCTATCACCCTGAGGAGGATGACAAGGTGAAGAGTCCGGAGCAGCTGGCTGACCTCTACTACCGTAGTGTGGGACACAACGCCACGCTGCTGCTCAATTTCCCCGTTGACCGCAACGGACTGATAAACCCCATTGATTCGGCAAATGCTGTCAACTTTCATAAGCTCATTCAGCGCGAGCTTGGCAACAACCTCGTGGCTGGCATGAAACCAAAGGTGAGCAACGAGCGAGGAGGACTGTTTGCGGCGCAAGCTCTGACCGATGGTTCGTGGGACACCTACTGGGCAACAGGCGACGGGGTGACCTCTGCCGACATAACCTTCACGTTCAAGAAGGCGCGGAAGATGAACCGCATAATGTTGCAAGAGTATATTCCGCTCGGACAGCGCGTGAAGAAGTTTGCTGTCGAATGGCTCGACAAAAACGGCACATGGAAGGCTGTGGAGCAGGGCGAGGAGACCACAACCATTGGCTACAAGCGCTTGCTTCGCTTCCTGACGGTTGAGACGAAGGGCTTGCGTGTGCGCATTCTCGATTCGCGCGGACCGATATGTATGAACAACATTGGCGTTTATTATGGCGGTGAGGACGCACAGCTCACATGGAGCCCGGCGTCGGTGGCAATAAAGAGTGTGCCCTTCTCGCTCAAAGGCTTCGATGAGGCGCAGCTCGCAAAGGTTGTTGACCGCAACCCCGCAACGGTGCTCTTTGCCGACAAGAACGAGCTGCTTATTGACCTTGGACGCGACACGAAGGTGAGCACGCTCATGTATCTGCCCGACCAGAGTGAGAACCGTCACGGCTTGATCCACAGCTACACCCTGGCGGCTTGCAAGGCCGATGGCACCGATGAGCATGTGCTCAGCTCAGGCGAGTTTTCTAACATTCAGAACAACCCTGTGTTGCAGACCATAACTTTTGAGCCCGCAACAACGCGCTATCTGAAGCTCAAGGCCGACCGCATGGTTAACGATGGCGAGCAGATTGGCGTGGCTGAGCTGGGTGTGAGATAAAAAAACTTGGGTTTTGTTTTTAACAACAACCTTTTTGGTTTTAGTTTTAACGACAATAGAGACAATAGAGACAATGCTTTAAATGAGGCGGCAAAGAAAAAACCGCTACCAAAGCATTGTCTCTATTGTCTCTATTGTCGTTTAAAACAACCAAATTGTTTTTTGTCGTTTAAAACAACCAAATTGTTTTTTTATAAATATTGTCTTTTTAAAACAAAGGTTGTTTTCTAAAAAACAAAGATTGTCTTTTTAAACCCCTCGTTGTCTTTATTCTACCGTAATCTCGCCAGAACCAAAGCAGCGGTGGTGGTCCTCATCATAAACCACGCAGAACTGGCCTGGAGCCACGCCCTGTATGAGCTGCTCTGCATGGACAATGAACGAGCGGTCGCCCGTGCGTTCCAATGTGGCGCGATGATATTCGGGCGTGTGGCGAATCTTGAAGCGCACGTTAATCTGGTCTTTGCCCTCCCATGGGTTGAGAGTGAGGAAATGGAAGTCGTGAATGGGGAAATGTTGCTTGTAGGCTGTGCGAGGCTCAAAGCCTTTGCTCACATAAAGGATGTTGCGCTCCATGTCCTTCTTCACCGCATACCAGGGCCCACCGCCGAAGCCAAGGCCGTGGCGTTGGCCGATGGTGTGGAACCACAGACCCTTGTGCTGGCCAATCTTCTTGCCCGTCTCAAGCTCAAGTACATCGCCCGGACACTCGCCGAGATAACGGCGAATGTAGTCGTTATAGTTGATCTTGCCAAGGAAGCAGATGCCCTGCGAGTCTTTGCGTTTGGCGTTGATAAGATGCTCGCGTTCAGCAATGGCACGCACCTCCTCCTTCATGTAGTGGCCAATGGGGAAGAGCGCCTTGCGCAGCTGCCAGTCGTAGATCTGCGCGAGGAAGTCGGTCTGGTCCTTAACGGGGTCCGGGCTGGTTACGAGCCATTTGTGTCCATCGGCAATCTCGGTCTGGGCATAATGGCCCGTGGCTATGAGGTCATAGTTGTGCCCCATCTTGGCGTTGAAAGCACCAAACTTTATCAGACGGTTACACATCACGTCGGGGTTGGGGGTGAAGCCGGCGCGCACCTTGTCCATGGTGTAACGTGTCACCTCGTCCCAATATTCCTGATGGCAGTCGACAACCTCAAGGTTGCAACCATAGCGTCGTGCCACGGCTGTTGCCATCTCAAGGTCTTCCTCAGAGGAGCAGTCCCACTCCTCTTGTTCCTCTGGCCCGATTTTTATGTAGAAGCAGTCGGGATGCAATCCCTGACGTGCCATCTCGTAAACCACCACCGAACTGTCGACGCCGCCCGAGAGCAGCACCGCTATCTTCTTGTCATCAAGTTGCTCGTTTTTTGCCGATAATATGTTCATTGCCGATAAAATGTTGTCATTTTATAATAGGTGTTCCTTGTTTTCTGCTTTGATAATGCAGAAATCTTTTTAAGATGATGCAAAGATAATGATATTTCTCCGAATGAGAGCAAACAGCTCCGTTTTTTATAAACAGCCTGTTTTCTGTTCAATGTGTTGAGAAAAGTGAGCGTTTGTAATTGAAAAATGCTGTTTTGTAAATATTTTTGTGATAAAATGCTGTTGTTTGTTTGTGTTTGAAAGAAAAATGTTACTTTTGCATCGGATAAACGAAAATGAAAGATTTGCAGAGATACAATGACAACGAATGCCCAAAAACATAAAGGTAAACCTCTTTGTCACTTATCACATGCCTACTTAAAAAGAATATGTTAAGACTTTTTCAAATAATGAGCCGTTGGCTCGCAAATTACACGTCATTGTTCATCATCGGCATTGCCGTGGTGACCTTTTTCTTGCCTCACACCTTCGACTGGGTGCGCGGCACAACACAAACCGTCATCCTTGGCATCATCATGCTCACAATGGGCTTGACGCTCACCACCAACGACTTTAAGATTCTTGCCCGTCGCCCCTTCGACATTTTCATAGGAGCGTGTGCGCAGTTTATAATCATGCCCGGCGTGGCTTATGTACTTGTGCATGTGTGGAACCTTGACCCCGCCCTTGCCCTCGGCATATTGCTTGTAGGCTGTTGTCCCGGCGGCGTGTCAAGCAACATCATGAGCTATCTGTGCCATGGCGATGTGGCTTTCTCGGTGGGCATGACCTGTGCTTCCACTCTTCTCGCGCCCTTTATGACACCGTTGCTCATGAAGCTTACGGCGGGACAGATCATACACATCGATGCCGTGGGCATGTTCCTTAACATCCTCATTGTCACCATTCTGCCTGTGTCGATAGGCTGTGCGCTCAACTATTTCTTCAGCCGTCGCCCCTCGTTCCCGACGCTACAGAGCCTCATGCCGGGCGTGAGCGTGATCTGTCTGGCTATGATTGTGGGTGGCGTGATCTCTACCGTGCACGATGATCTTGTGGCACGCGGACTGACTCTCTTCCTTTGGACCTTTGCTGTGGTGCTGTGTCACAACTCGTTGGGCTATCTCTTGGGATGGACAGCAGGCCGACTGGCGGGCTTCACAACGGCAAAGAAGCGCACCATCTCCATTGAGGTGGGCATGCAGAACGCGGGCTTGGCAACGGTTCTTGCCTCCAACTTCTTTGCAGCTCAGCCTCTCGCCGTGTTGCCTTGTGCCATCAGTTGCGCTTGGCACAGCATATCCGGCACCATCCTTGCTGGTTTGTTCCTTAAATGGGAGCAGATAACCAACAAAATGGCGAAAAAATAAAAGGAACTATCTCAAGCAAGCGTCGCCTTCGGCGACGCTCGCTTGAGATGATAATCGTTTGAAAATGGGTTTATTATGCACTTCTTAATCGTTGAGCGATGAAGAGCGCACACGCGACAGCGTCTCGGGGGTCATTTGCAGATAGCTGGCAATGTAAACCAGCGGAGCGCGGAGCACAACCTGAGGCATGAGCTTGCACATGCGCACATAGCGGTCCTGTGCTGTCTCGAAACGCACAAGGTCGGCATGGACCTGTGAGAGGATGAGGCTCTCTTCAAGGATCTTGCGATAAAGGATCTGGATGTTGACGTTGTGCAGAGCAACGCGCTCAAGCTCGGCTTTGGGCAACGCATAGATCATGGTCGGCTCTATTGCCTCAACCTCAAGGTTGGTCGGTTCCTCACGGAACAGGCTCTCTATGCACATGAACACGGTGTGGTCTTCAGCCAGATGCTCAGTCACGACCTTGTTGTGCTTGGTGTAGAACTGACGCACCAGTCCGCGGTCTATATAATAGATGTGGCGGCATATCTCGCCCTTAGTCAGGATCATCTGTCCTTTGGCAAACTTCATAGGCACGAGCACGCTCTCCAGAATGTCAAGTTCTTCATGAGTCATCGTGCTATATTTACGCGCCAGCTCGCGGGCAATGTCGCGTTTCGTTACTAATGGTTCCTTCATTTTGTTTCCTTCCTTTCTCTTTTTTTAAGATTTTAGTAAATTAGAAAAATATTGTATGGTGGGCTCCGTTTTTTTTGTCAGATAGATGTCTTGTTTGGGTTGTTTCTTAGAATATTATTTTTATTTCTTTTCTTAAGAACTCACCATACATCTCTCTCTTTGTTGTCGCTATAGGCAAAGCTTCTGCCGAGCTTCAGCAAAGCTTCAGCAGAGCATCGGTGGCCTTTCGCCAAAGTTTCAACCGTGCCTTAGAGCAACGCATCAGTCGAGCTTCAGCACAGCGAGGAATGCTTTCTGCGGCACCTCCACGTTGCCGATCTGCTTCATGCGCTTCCTGCCTTTCTTCTGCTTCTCAAGCAACTTACGCTTACGGCTGACATCGCCACCGTAACATTTGGCAGTAACGTCCTTACGCACACATTTCACCGTCTCGCGAGCCACAATCTTTGAGCCAATGGCTGCCTGGATGGCGATGTCAAACTGCTGACGCGGTATGAGGTCTTTGAGCTTCTCACACATACGGCGGCCCAGCACCACGGCATTGTCTTGGAAC
>OLYY01001056.1_pt1 | contig 10523 bp, 6 predicted proteins | sample 1673561 | NCBI WGS metagenome assembly OLYY01 (sample SAMEA103958115, study PRJEB25191) | human gut metagenome | biome: human-associated habitat [ENVO:00009003]; feature: intestine environment [ENVO:2100002]; material: feces | place: Germany | collected 2013/2015
ACTGTCGCTTGGCAAGCTGATGAAAGGTCCGGAAGGACTCCGGAAAAATGTCTGAAACATTGATGACAGGATAATGAAAGTATTGCATAAGTCGCTGATTATTTATAACTTAGAGTATCCAACCACTTTAAGTCATGAGTTCATCAAACCTACTTATGCAATACCAATCCGAGTGCCTTGAGGCCCTCAAATCAGCGGCAAAGATAAGCAAACCTTTTGAGAAAGTGTTTATGGACACGCTTAAACTCTTTATGGCAATCCCCGGCAAGGTCAATTTCCTTCAGATGGGCAGATACGGAAGTTCTCTGAGCAAACCTACCGTAATAACTTCGAAAATGAGACATTCAAGAAACCGCCCCGTAAACCACATACGGGCCATCGGTTGATAAGCGTGATATTTCCTCTAAAAAACAGTTTCTTTCTTATGTGACGGGCGTAAAAAGGCACCTTTTTACGCAGCCATATATTCATTTACCGGGAATAATTACTTGTAGAGGAAGCGTTTGATGCTCATCTTAGGGGTCTTCTCGAACGGCTGGTCCACGATCTCGACCTTGGTGATCTGGCTGTAGTTCGGGAGCTGCTTGTCGGAGTTGATGCGGATTCTCTCAGGAAGGTCAGCGATTGCCTCCTGATCAAGGCCGTCCTTGCGGAGAGCCTCCTGATCCAGATAGACGAGAGCGACGAGCCTTGCGGAACGATCAACCACAACGGACTCCTGGACGTATGGCTGGCTGTTCACAACAGCCTCGACCTCCTCAGGATAGATGTTCTGTCCATTGGCGGAAAGGATCATCGACTTGCTGCGGCCTTTGATGTAAAGGTTGCCGTCAGCGTCGAACAGACCGAGGTCTCCTGTGCGGAGGAAACCGTCCTCGGTGAAGGCGTTGGCGGAAGCCTCAGGATTCTTGTAATAGCCAAGGCAGATGTTGTCACCCTTGGCCTGGATCTCGCCGACTATGTGCTGCGGATCATCGGAGTCAATCCTCACGGTGGCGCAGTCGACAGGTTTTCCGCAGGAGCCGGCGACATATTCAGCGCTCCCGGCGTAAGCCAGCAGAGGGGTCGCCTCGGTCATTCCGTAGCCGACTGTGTAAGGAAGGCGGATCTTCTGGAACCATTTCTCGATCTCCGGATTAACAGGAGCGCCGCCCATAATGAACTCACCTACCTCGCCGCCGAACGCGTTGATCAGGCCTTCACGGATCTTATTGAATATGATTCTGTTGACTCCGGGAACCTTCGTCAGGAACTTGATCATCGGCTTGTCCAGCATCGGTTTGATCTTGGACTTGAAGATCTTCTCCATCACGAGCGGAACGGTGATGAGCTGGTAAGGCTTAACCTCCTGGAACGCCTTCATAAGGGTGCTCGGGGTCGGGGTCTTGCCCAGCCAGTAGATTGATGTTCCGTTGCACAGAGGGTAGATGAACTCGGTCACAAGGCCGTACATATGGGCCATAGGAAGCATCGAGATCATCCTGTTCTTGTCCGATGTAGGACGGTGAACCTGACTGAACTCGATCGTGGCGCTGAAGTTCCTGTAGGTCAGCATAACGCCCTTAGGGTTGCCGGTCGAGCCGGAAGTGTAGTTGATGACTGCAAGGTCATCCCAGTTGTCGGTCGGATAGACTACGTCCTCCGGGCCGAATCCGTCAGGATATTTCTCGGCGAGAAGGTTGTCGATGTTGTTCCAGATGGCCTCGATCTCAGGCTTGCGGCAGTAAAGGATCTTAAGGTTGTCCACATCCATCACCACCTTGACCTCCGGCATCTTGGCGATGTCAAGCTTAGCCCATTTGTCTGCGTTGGTCAGCAATGCCATGCTGTCCGAATGGTTCACGAGGCTCTCCACGCTTTCCGGAGTGAAATCCGCCAGTATCGGCACGATGACGGCCTCGTAGGTGTTCACGGCCAGATAGGACATTCCCCAGCGGGCGCTGTTGCGGGCCCAGAGGGCGATGTGCTGTCCTTTCTGAAGACCGGCCTTGTCGAAGAAGATGTGGAACTTCTCGATCAAAGTGGCCATCTGTGAGTATGTGAAGGATTCGCCGCCAAGGGTGTTAAGCGCGGATTTGTTCCAGTATTTTCTTGTCGCGTTCTGCAAACGGGTTAAATAGTGATCCATATTCAAAACTCAAAATTCAAAATTATCTTGGCAAAAATAATTGAAACTCACGGATTCTTCACAAAGAATAAATAGTATATTTGCAGAAATCGGTTATTTGTGGCGAAATTATGAAGAAAAGACCTATTGTTGCGCTGATTTATGACTTCGACGGGACCCTTTCTCCCGGGAATATGCAGGAGTTCGGTTTCATCCAGGCCATCGGAAAGACCCCGGAGGAGTTCTGGAGGATGAGCGACGGCCTCGCTGTCGGCCAGGACGCGAGCAACGTCCTCTCGTATATGAAGATGATGTTCGACGAGGCGAAGAAGAACGGCATCAAGCTCCGGCGGAGCGACTTCCGCAAGTTCGGCCGCCACATCCAGCTCTTCGAAGGAGTGAAGGAATGGTTCAGCCTGATCAATGAATATGGCGAGTCGCGCGGTGTCCAGATCGAGCACTACATCAACTCGTCCGGACTGAAGGAGATCATCGAAGGCAGCCCGATCGCCAAGGAGTTCAAGCACATCTTCGCCTGCACCTTTATGTATAACAAAGAGGGAGAGGCGGAATGGCCGGGAATCGCCGTGGACTACACGGCCAAGACCCAGTACATATTCAAGATCAACAAGGGAATCTTCAGCGCGCACGACAACAAGATGGTCAACGAGAGCATCGCCGAGGACAAGAAGCGGATCCCGTACCCTCAGATGATCTATTTCGGTGACGGCGAGACCGACATCCCGTGTATGAAGATCGTCAAGATGTTCGGTGGCCACGCGGTGGCCGTCTGCGACGAGAGCAATCCGAAGAAGAAAGCCTTCGCCAAGACCCTCCAGCACCAAGGCCGCGTCAACTTCACCGTCCCCGCCAACTACACCAAGGACAGCAAGACCTACAAGGTCGTCTGCGCCATAATCGACAAAATCAAGGCCGACTGCGAGCTCAAAAGGCTGAGCAAGTCAGCCTTTTGAACCTTCTTGCGTCGCTTCGCGCTGCGCGCGCATTCCATTGCCAAAGCCAGATAAACCATAGAGTCCATCTCTACTGGAAGTCAATTCCCGTAATATTCCTTGAAGGCGGTCCAGGAATAGAAGGACGGAGCGACCTGCGGGATCGGGAGGGAGGCCTCGTGGCCGTTATAAAGGACTTTGACGAGGATCTCCGGGGCACGCTTGCTGCGGTAGAAGATGAGCTGAAGATTGGAGGCCATCGGAATCAAATCGCTCCTCCACCAGTTTTTCACATCGGAAGGATCGGTCAGCACAGCGCCGAAGTTGTCAAGTTTCATGTACGAGAGCAAAGGCAATATGGCTATGTCATGCGAAAACCTGAGACTCAAATTGATGTCTCCGGAAGCAAGGTCACGGTCCGCGCACTCGATCATGTCCCGGAGTATGGCGGCGGTGCTGAGACACCCTTTGTTGTCTGTCATCGGAGAGCGTCCCATGCTCAGATAACCGTTGAAATTCCACACCTCCCAGATCGCGAAGAGTTCCTCCGGAGTGAACACGTCCTGAAACCTGTCCGCAGGGACTTCGTCAAGACACTGGAAATCCAGAATGACACTCCGCAGATCCAACTCGAATTTCCAAAGGCCATACTCTTTCTCTAGATAGTCAGTGTCATTGAAGTACTTGGAACAGAAACCCTTGACATCGACCCTTGCTGCACGGAGGCTGTCAGCCTGTGCCCTGGCAGCGGCAGGAACCTTGGTCTTGACTCTGTACGGATTCATCGAACCCGTCGGGTGGATCCGAGGCATGATCGACTTACTGCACTCAAGCGTGAAAGTCAGGTCTTTGTCCAACCCTTTTATCTCATCCATGAACGAAGTCATACTGACAATCACGCGCGGGGTGACCGTACACAGAACCTCGGCGTTGGTCTTGCCCTTGAACACCTCCGGGAAAGACTTATACATCACATCAGCGATGCCACGAAGCTGATCCTGACCCTTATGTGTAAGTTCTCCTCCACGATGGGCCACAGATGGGTAGAAAGCTTCATAACGAGCCATAAGGCTTTCACCTGCCTCTGTCAGCTTTCCAGCCGAATGAGCGTCAGTGAAAACCTTGCGGAGATTCTCATAAATCGGATCGCTGATCGCATACCTTGCGCCATGACGGCCTATATGACTGATATAAACAGGCTTGTACCCTTTGGGAGCCGGGGTCAATCTCACATCGTCAAAACTGTACATGAAATATTCCCCGCCTGTTCTGTTCAGGTCAGCCATCATCTCGGCCTTGGTGTCATACTTGCACACAACGTTCTTCACTCCGAACTCGGCCTCGGCGGCAGCCCTTTGCTCCGGAGTCGCGGGAGTCTGGGCGAATGAATATGTCCCTGCGGCGAGCAGAACGGCCACCGCAAGGACAACGTTATTCAGGACTATCTTTTTCATCAACGCGAATATATTCATTATTTTCCGTAAAGCAATTCCACGTCTGCCTTGATGGCTGCGGGAGCGAACTCCGGGACGAACTTCCAGGAGCCGACGACCTTTGGATCACCAACGACAGCAGGATCAATGCTTCCGTTCTTCTTGAAGTACCGGTAGAGAATCGTTCTGAACTCCGGGCCTCGGTAGACAATCCGGTCTTCGACAGACTTCATGTCCTCCAGCCCGGCGGCCTTAAGCAGTCCTCCAGAACCTACTGACCTGTAGGTGGTTATCGCGGCGGTATATTCCTTATCAAGTTCGAACTTGCTTCCGTCTGCCATATCGGTGATCACGACACGGGAGCCGTAAGGCTTAGTCACATCGACAGTGTAGTTGATCCCGGCGGCGGAATCGAAATTGGCCGGACTCTTGGCGAGCTTCCAGGCCATCTTGCCGGTGGAGTAATCCTTGGACTGTTTGATTTTCAACACGTGAGCATTCTCGTAAGGTTCAGTCACAGTGTTGATCCACGCATCATAACTGGCCTCAAGATATTTCAGAATCTCAGCGCCGGTCAGTCTCAGCACGACCAGTTTGTTCTCGTAAGGATAGACCTTGCGGATGTCCTGATAACGGACCTCTCCTGCAGGGACTTTCCCGTCAATCAGAAGGGTCGCCGAAAGGGAAATGTCAACCGGGTAGGCGCTTATAGCGAGGGCGTGCAGGAAGTTCATATAGTCGGACTGTTTGTAGTAGAACTCTCTGGAAACCAAGCCCTTCTTGATCTCGCCGACGGTGCCCGTAATGAAACTACGAACCTTATCGTAATCAGCCTTAAAGGCCTCTTCCATAGCGGTGTCATATTCCTCGCTCTTGATGGAGGTCATTCTGGCATCCAAGGTGCGGCTGACGACCTTTCCTCCTTTCACTACGAGCCTGATGTCAGTGACACCGGCGTTCTGGCCGGTCCTGCCGCAATCCAAGACCACGATGCTGTCGGCGCTCATCACCTTGTTGGCGTGGTCGTGACCGGTGACGACAACATCCACTCCTCTAAGGCTCTTGAACAGGTCAAGTCCCTGTTTCTCAAGTTTCAGGCCGTCGCCCTTTCCCATCGCGGTGTGAGCCACGACTATCACGATATGCGGCTTTTCCTTGGAGCGCACCTTATCCACATCCTCCTGAACCAGAGGCAGAAGCGACTCGAAACGGAGGCCGGAGACGCAGCTTCCGTCCATCAGCGAGGCGTTAGCGGCGTTGGTGTACCCCAGAACCGCGACCTTGACTCCTCCTTTCTTAATTATTGAATATGCCGGGAAATATGGCCTGCCGTTCCTGTCGGACAGGGCGTTGCCGGCCAGAAGCGGGATGCCTTCCTTCTTCATCTCCTTGGCGACACGGTCATAGACACGGTGGCCGGACTCGAAATCGGAATGGCCGGCGACAACGGCGTCGTATTTCATATAGGAAGCCAGTCTCGGATAGAGATGCGAGGAGGTTGTGTCCACATAGTTGTAATAGAACGGGGCGCCGCTGCCGAAGAAATTGTCTCCGGCATCTATAAGGATGACATTGTCCGCACCCTTCGACTCGCGGATTCCGTTCACGAACGCGCTTTGCGCCATCAGCGAGCCTCTGGCCCGCCCTCCGTCTTCTATCGGTTTGGCGAACCAGTAGCCGTGGCCGTCACCAGTGGCGACAACCGACAGATTGTACTCTCCATCCTTCAGGGTGGAGCAGGCCGAGAGGATCAACGCGGCCGCGGCCGCAATGAATTGTTTTATCTTCATCTAATGAATATGTTTGTGCTTTCCGGTCATTGAACCCGTCGGTTGGTGAGCCTGTCGAACCATGCCCACCGAGCTTTCCTAAACAATGAATGTCTCTGTCCTTCGCTTCGACAGACTCAGCGACCGGAGAGGTTACTTCTGGTTCTGAAGCGCCGCGTTGACACGGGCGAGAAGGTACTCATAGTGAGCCTTGTCCTCGGACGGAGCGGAAGACCGGCGGGAAGAGGCCAATGCCTTGACCTTGTTCAGGAACACGATCCTGCATCCGTCACTCTCATCGATCGTAAGGACGCTTACGCTTTTCTGGTAAGGGCCTTTGCCCTCCCCAAGGTTGATGTCATCGCATCCGCACCACATCGGCTCGGCGGCATATTCATCAATATCGGGATCATCAGCAAACGACTTGGCAAGCATAGACTTGACATCCTTCGCCGAAGCGGTCAGAACCTCCCTCTGGAGAGTCTTTTCCTCAGATGTCAGCCTGCGTCCGGCGATTGAGGAAGCGAACAACTCATTGTAAAGGTCATCGTAATATTCCTTGACGGTGTAAGGCTTGCCGGCGCCGGGGACCACCGAGGCCAACATAACATTCGCCGGAACAGTCGAGGCCAACGCCTTCGCCACCTGGGCGCAGATCTTGTTGGACTGCGGAGCCGACAACGGCAGGTTTGAGGTAACGTCAGCGTCGTTGATCCACGAGGACGCGCGGAGCTGGCCGACCACCCATTTCAAGGAAGCCTTCTGAACATTTTTGGAGACAGGGGTGGAAGGTTTTACCGATGAACCCTCCTTGACGTTGTTCAGGTATATTCCTCCGACCTGAGCCATCACATTGCCGATGTAGCGGTAGTACTGGTTCGTCAGCTGGGTGTAAAGATCGCCTCGGTGGGTAAAGTCCTCGTCATCAGCGCCTATCCACTCGTTCATCCTCGGAAGGATGTACTTCAGGTTCCTGATACCGTAGTCGCTGGACTTGATCGGATCATCGCCCAAGTCCTCCGTCCTGGCGCTTGGATCATAGGATCCGTAAGCCGCGGAGGTGGCCATCTGCTGCGCTCCGTAGCGGTAAAGCGGATCACCGGCCTTGGCCTCGATGATCTTACCGGCGATCTCAGCCTCCTCCCAGATGTCCTTGGCCCCGATCACAGGGGTGTACAGCCATTTGATGGCATATTCATCATAAACTCCCAGGGACGGCGGCACAAGCTTGACACCTTTGTCCTGAGGCTGAGCCACATAGTTGAAGCGGGCATAGTCCATAATCGACGGAGTCGTGCCATACTTCGCGGTGAAAGCGGCGTTCCTCAAAGAATCGGTAGGATAGGCCGAAGAGGCTCCCATATTGTGCATAAGTCCCAGAGTGTGACCTATTTCGTGAGAGATCACATAGACAAGTGACTCATCGATGATGTCCTGCGGCATCTTCACGGCACGGACCTTCTCATCCACTTGTGCCGTCTGCACGAAGCGCCAGTTATTGATCAGCTTGATGACATCGTTATAGACAAGCACAGACGCGTTCAGGATCTCTCCCGTCACCGGATCAACCCAAGACGGACCCATAGCGTTCATCGTGGCGTCAGGTACATACCTGATGCAGGAATATTTAAGGTTGTCCGGATCGAACTGAGGATCCTCATCGGCTGTAGGGAAGTCACGCACCTGCATCACGTCCTTCAGTCCGATGGCCTCGAAAGCTTTGTTCCAAGCCAGGACACCCTCCTTGATCGGAGCCTTCCAAGCCTCAGGGAACGAATTGTCCACGTACCAGACAATCGGATTCTTGACCGTGACCTTCTGACCTTTCTGCCAAGCGGTAGTGTCTGAGAGCTCAAGTCTCCAGCGGGAGGCCAGCACATAGCCTTTGAACCCATCCTCGGCGGATGTGAGATTGTACTTCACACTGCCCTCTCCCGGGCCGACCGGGAACACTCCGACCCTCGAATCCTGCACACGGGCCGGCATCGGGTTCTCCGGAAGCAGCATGAACGAAACCGTGTAGGCCATCGAGCCGGATCCCACCTTGCCTTTCAGCATCAGGAAGGTCTTCGTGAAGTCCACATTGGAATGCACCTTCACGGAAGCGTTGTCACTGAATGCCTTGAGATCGCTGAACCAGGTGGATTTCTCGTCAGCCGCCTTCGTGAGGGAGAAATTCTTTCCCTTCGGAGCGACCGAATTGATGAGCGGAGTCACCTCGAAGACCACCTCCGAGCTGTCCTTGCTCGTCGCCTGCACGGCGATCCTTCTCAAGACCTTGGGAATATAGTTGCGCTCGATGGCGGCCTGCATCCCGGGATCGGAACTCGTGGCGTTCGTGCCCGGAACAGTCAGCACCACAAGGCTGTCCTTGAGGTCAATCTGGAAATATGTCGGCTTCACGTACTTATACCCGACGTTCAGATAGGCCGGATTGCTTGTGGCGGTGATCGTGCTGCCCACAAGCATCCTACGTCCCATCATATTCCTTGGAAAGCCCATATAGATCTTGTCCTTGGACGTGCGGTAGAGGTTGAACGTGCCGCCGCAGGCCGAATCGGCGACCTCCTTCATCAGCTTCTCGTAAGGGGTCTGCTTCTTCTTCGGAGCCGGTTTCTGAGCCGCTGTAGCCTCCGTCTGAGCCTTTTTCTTCTTTTTCTTAAACACGGACGCTGCCACGTCTGTGGATGGGACCAACAGCGCGGCGGCGATCAAAGTCAGGATAATACTCCTTTTTGTCATAGTATTTTTTTTAGTTATGATTTATTATCAATTCACTCTGTACTTGTAAAGCACGGAGACCGGATCATCGCAGATTCCCTCGAAAGATCTCACAAGGGAATCGTCCGCGAACGAGTAGACGTAAAGGCTGCCCTTCTTGTCACCCGACCTGTCCGGATTATAGGTCACGACGTACAGAAGCTCCTCTCCGTCATTGCCTTTGCCACGTCCCTTGAAATTGGTGGCGATGTCACGGATCTGCTCTCCGGCAGGAAGCGTGATCGTCGGCTTGGTGGCCGGGGCGCTGATCAGGGACCATCTGTAGATGGCGTTCCCGAAGGTGTAGTAGACATCAGCCGAGTGCTTGGTGTTCACGAACTTGCTGTTCTCGTTCATCTTGAGGTCCGACGTGGTGAAATCCACCGACGCCCCCCATTTCTTGAATGTTCCCGTTCCACCGACTCCGTCCGTGCAGCGAATCAGATAGTTCTCCGGATTGGCGTTGTTTCTGAAAAGGATATAGAGTCCGTTATTCTTGGAAGTCCTCATCGTGGCCATATTCACGACAGAATAACCTTTCTGCGAGTAGTAGAACACGCCCGCTGAGGCGCTTCTCCTGATGCACAGGGTGTCGTCCGTGTAGTAGATCGTGGTGCGGACGGATTCGGTTGTCGGCATAGTTCTGGACAGTCCTCCGAAGACCCTTGTCATCGGCTTGATGTCGGTCATGTCGGTGTAGTTTCCAAGAAGCATGTCGTAGCGGTAGATGTGGGAGTTGTTGCCCAAAAGGAAGGCCGCGAAGCCGGATGTGTTGGCGATCTCGCCGCCGAAGGCCTTGAACGAAGACCCCGCTCCGGCCATTCCGGCTTTCTGGAAAAGCTGGAATGTCTTTGCCTCCATGTGCCACATGGTGCTTCGCTCATCGTTCGTCGCGATGAGGATGCCTGAATAGTCAACCTTCTTGACAGTCGCGTTGGACATGAACAGGGCCACGCCGTTCTTGAGCGTCTGTCCGGGATTGATGGAAGAGAACACGTCCGGGAACACCTCGCGCTCCCCGGCGGCGCTCTCCTCCGATGTCAGGGTCTTGACGAAGGTCAGGCTGCCGTTGCCGGCATTGTCGTTGCTCAGGATGGCGACGCCCTCGTCATAGCCGGAATTGACATTCAGCGTGAAGTACTTGTAAGACACACTCTCCCCGTTGTCAAGACGCAGGCGCAACAGGAAAGTACCGATCTTGGAGAAGGTGTAGTCGATGGTCGGCGAAGTGGAGAACTTCTCGACCGTTCCCGGCTTGAAGAGGTGGTCGGCTATCGTCTTTCCGTCGGCCGGCTGTCCATAGGTCCACTCGAATTTCACATCAAGGCCGCTTTTCACAGTGAGGCCTTCGTATTTCAGCTCGACTCCAAGATTGGCGTTGATCGTGTCCGAAGCCGCGACGACTTCGATCGGTTCCAACTCCAACGAGCCTCCCTCATCGATCTTCCAGCATGACGGAAGTACGAAGAGCAGGATGGCAAGCGAGAGTACGCAGTATTTT
>OLYY01001059.1_pt1 | contig 10505 bp, 7 predicted proteins | sample 1673561 | NCBI WGS metagenome assembly OLYY01 (sample SAMEA103958115, study PRJEB25191) | human gut metagenome | biome: human-associated habitat [ENVO:00009003]; feature: intestine environment [ENVO:2100002]; material: feces | place: Germany | collected 2013/2015
CATACCGGTATATCGACGCCACGCTGAACAACGACGACGGTTCTATAGCCACGATACTGAAGACTGGATACCACCGCACGGAGACGGAGATGAAGAAGAAAAACAACGCTTCGCAGTTTGCCGCCGGAGCGAACCTCTCGTTCATGAAGTCGCATTTCGTTGGCGGCGTGTCGGCATACTACACGAGTCTCGACAAGCGCCTCAGCCCAAACACCAATTCGCTTTACCGCAGATATTATCCCCATGGCGAACGTTTCTATGGCATGAGCGTAGACTATGGCTACCGCAGCGGACAGTTCTCCTTCAGGGGAGAAACAGCAACGGGAAGCAGCCACGCATGGGCTACGATAAACACGATGTCATACCGCCTGGCGTCTAATTTCACCATGCGCCTCGTGCAGAGATATTATTCATACAAGTATTATTCGCTCTTCTCTCAAAGCTACAGCGACGGAGGAAGAGTGCAAAACGAAAGCGGAGTGTATGTGGGGGCTGACTGGAAGCCCTTTGGCGGTCTGCTGCTGAGCTATTACGCCGACGCAGCTTATTTCCCGTGGGCACGGTATCAGGCATCAACGGCATCACGTTCTTTCGACAACATGTTTTCTGCCGTTTACACCACAGGACGCCTCACGCTGACAGGGCGCTACCGGCTGAAGAAACGGCAGAAAGACAATGCCGACAAGACGGCACTGATTTACAAGACAGACCAGCGTGCTCGCCTGGCGGCACTATACGATGGCGGCAGCTGGAGCATAAAGGCTCAGATAGACGGCACCACAACGGTGTTCAAAGAGCGCAGCAACGGATATATGGCTTCTCTCGGCGGTGGCACCACGGCAATACGCCGCTTCGCCATCTACGCCACATGCGGATATTTCCACACCGACGATTACTACAGCAGCATATACAGCTATGAACGCGGCATGCTTTATGATTTCTCCTTCCCGTCGTATTACGGCGAAGGAATCCGCTATGCGCTCATCGTGAAGTATATGCCCACCAAGCGTCTATACGTGATGGCAAAGGCTGGCACGACCACGTATTTCGACCGTTCGCAAGTGGGAACGGCACTGCAACAGGTGGATGCATCATCTCTCACCGACATACAGTTGCAGCTGCGTTGGAAATTCTGAAAACATTTGGGGTTTCACGGATGGGAATCAATACAAAAGTCCGAAACTCCATAACGGGAGTATATCACCATTTGCATATTCCATATCATCCCTCACCACAAAAGCATTTTCAACATCCCTTATTTGGCGGTGGCTTTTTTTTGCTCCGCCAATCTCAACTTCTCCAACCAAAGGATTTCCACCTTTAATTACATATTGTTCCATATCACACCTCTATGAACATTTTCGTCCAGTCTGCCATCAACTTACAGACTTATCGAATGGTTGCATACAAACACATTATTATAGTAACCATTATATCTTTTTGTCAAGCGGTTCTTTCTTCCGCTTATTATATCATTACTGACCAATATAATTCAATGGATTTACTGCAACTCCATTGATATAAATCTCAAAATGAACATGTGGGCCAGTAGATCTTCCGGTACTTCCGCTTAAGGCAATGCTCTGTCCCTGTTCTACCCACTGACCTGCTGATACCAGTAATTTACTGTTATGTGCATATCGTGTCATTCTGCCATCCGGATGGCTGATGACAACATTATTGCCATATCCTTTGCTGTAACCGGCACTGACAACAGTTCCTGCACTGGATGCATAAACGGTTGTTCCGACCGGGCATCCCCAGTCAACGCCCTTGTGCATTCTTCCCCAGCGGCGTCCGAATCCTGATGTGAAATGCCCACCTGCCAATGGTTTGATATACGTTGGCGGCGTGATTGTTCCCTGCTCAATGATTGCCGGTGTCGATTCCACCATGATCGTCTGATGCGCAAGCTCCCTCGCAACCTCAATTCCATTTTCATAGGTGACAATGTCATTACGCTCTCTGTGTCCGGTCGTGCCTTCCTGGTGTACCACCTGTTTTGTCGTATACCATGCATCATTTTTTATGATGGTCGGCTCTGCGTTATAATCCTCTTCATAGACTTCACCTTTTTTAATGCGAAGGCTTAAATCCGGTTCCGGCACTGCAATGATGATCTCCTGTCCCGGATAAATCCTTACCTCTGCATTGTCAAATCCGTTCAATGCCATGATATTGGCTACTGTTGTATCATGATCCATCGCGATAACAGAAAGTACATCACCACTCTCTACTACATATATTTTATTCGTTTCTTTTTCTTTTGTGACTTCTTCTACCTGTGTTTCCACATCCGACAGTGCATCCCCGGAAATGTACTTCTCATACACTTCGACACGCTCTATAAATTCCATTCCAATGGTTCCCGTCTCGTAACTGTCATCCCTTGGATTTGCCATTGCGTATTCCATCTGATAGGTAAATGCCCCATTGGCTCCGGCAGACACCTGATCTGCAAGCGTTTCCTCCGGTATCACCTCTGTATTCTCTTTCGGATCAACTTCTGTAAGCTGTGCTGTATAAATACCACTGATATGTCCGGCTTCTTTGGAAATCTGTGTTGTAAACTGTCCTTCCGTATCAGCCTCATTTTTGACCGTATTCAAAAATTCCGTCACTTCGTCCATACTTTTGAAATTGCCGCGATAGCCTTCAATTGCTACTGTGTAGGCTCTCACCTGTGTTTCAATTTCTGATACTTTCATTTTCTCCTTCAAAGCTTCTTTTAATGCATCTTCCGTCATTAAAGAAGTGAACCAATGATTGGCTTTGCTGGAAGAATATTCATAATCCATGCAGAGAGGTTCATCACTCTCTGCTGCAAGTTCACGGCGTACCTCATGCACCGCATCATCTACGGATACATGATTTGCGACATTTCCAACAAGTTCTCCATTAAAATAAACCTGCTGGTATTTCTGTCCGATCGCGACTTTCTGCGAAACTGCAAAAAACAGTAAAACCAAAAATAAACCTGCTATCACAAATAGTTCTATGATCACTTTTTTTGTCAACTTTATTTTTTGCATTTCTTTTCATTCCTCAAACTCAAAATTTTATCAATGGTCTGCTCCACATCCAGACCATATTCGTTTACCGTGATATCCGCATATTTTTCATATAACGGAACACGTTCCTCATACAGATCTTTTAAAGTCTGTCCATCTTTTAAAACAACACCACGGCCTTTGATGTCGCTCAATCTTCTGTTTAACTCCTCAAATGGGAGCTGTAAATAAACCACAGTTCCTATGCTTTTCAAATGTTCCATCGCTTCTTTTCCATAGACAACACTTCCGCCTGTGGCAATGATCGAATGGTCGACCTCAAGCGAGCTGTTCACTCGGTTCTCCACTGCGATAAAACCGTCTGTTCCAACTTCCTCAATGATCTCCTTTAAAAGCTTGCCTTCTTCTTTCTGGATCACAAGATCTGCATCTACAAATTCATATCCTAAAACTTTCGCAAGAATGACACCTGCGGTGCTTTTTCCCACTCCAGGCATTCCGATCAGTACTATATTATCTTTTTTCATTGCTGCAAGATTCCTCTTATTATTCTTTCTTCCGCAGTGCATGTACACTTCGGTTTTCCGCTATGTCTGCACGTCTCAACTGCTGATACACATCTTTTTTAGAATAACATAAACGTTCCCATTGCACAAGCACAACTGCGCGAGTGTGCATCCTTGCGGAACGTTTTTTGTTACTGTTCACTCAGCAGTAAAACACTTGCTGTTTTGCTGCGTAAGAAAGTGATTCAGGAGTAAAAAACAGGATAATCTCCAAAGCTGTATGCTTCCTCTGATTATCCTGTCTCTTTTTTTCTATTATTGTACAGATTCTGTGCCTTCCACTGCCTCTGTATTCTCTGTCACTGCATTGTCTGTTGTGCTGCTTTCGGTAGTCTCTGTTGTCTCTGTTGATTCTACGGTTGTTGTGAATAAGTTATCAAATGTAACTTTATCCCACACTTTATCTTTTAATACCCACTCTGCTTCATCTTTCCAGCCCTGAAGGACTTCATTATATAAATCGCTCTGACGCTGGCTGATGATCTCCTGTCTGTGTTCCTCTGTGGCATCTGCATCTGTGATCTCGTCAAGGCGGAGCACATAATAATAATTATCTGTCTCCACTACGTCAGAGAGCTCCCCTTCACTCTTAAGTCCCTCTAATGCGTTCAACACTTCTTCATCCAATGTGGTGTTATCTGATGAAAATGTACCTGTACTCACCGTATATCCATACTCATCTGCGGCTGTATCAAGTGTCGTGTCTGCTGCTGCATCATGGAATTTCTGAACTGTATCTGCAAGTTCTGCTTTCTCATCATCTGTATATTCCTGTGTATTTCCGTCTGCATCTTTGTAACTGGTTTTCGATACATTGACATAACTATATGCACTTGTGTTGGCATCTGCATCACTGACATTCGTGTCTGCATCTGCAATGATCGCTGCACGCATTTTACTCTGAATTGTCACTAAGGTAAGATATTCCTTCACAATATCTTCTGTTGCGCCGAGTGCATTGATTGCTTTATCATCATTGTCTGCCATAAACTGGGCTGCTACCTCTGCGATTTTTGCAGTCTCATCATCTGTCAATGTCACGTCATAATCTGCCATATGATTCTGTAAAATATATAAATTTTCAATCATCTCGATGACACTGTTCTTCGTGTTATCTTCCATGGTTGTTCCATTGTTATACAGATCGGATGACCACACATCGTCTCCAAAATAAGCTCTGTAAAAATCATCTGCCTCCGCCTGCTGCAGACGCGCTGCAAAATTAGCTACTCCTAACTTAATTTCCTGTCCATCTAAGGTTGCAACGGTTTCATTTTTATTTATGCCGCCACATCCCACTAACATAGATGCTGCTAAAACACCGCTTACGAGCAGTGTTGTAAATCTCTTCGCCTTCATAAATCCTCCTTGTTTTGCGGAGCAAAATGCGACTGCCCCTGCGGGAGCAGAGGATTTAGCCTCCTAAATGTATCCACTCGATTTTAATACATGGATAGTCACTTTTCCTATTATAGTGCTTTTTTACCGGTGCCGCAAGATTTTTCACTCTTTTTTCACAGAGTCCTGCGCAATCTTTAAGTTTTCCCTCACACCATTTAAAAAATCTTCTATCACAGCTCTGGCATCCACATTCTTTTCCCTGGAATTTTTCTTCAAAAAATAAGTAAAATACGGTGCTTTGGCATCCATGGTAAATTTCAGGTTATTGCCATAAGACGCGATAAACTCCGGGATTTTTGCCACATCAAGTTTCGCCTTCCCGTAAAGCGTGAACTTCACGGTATCGGCTTTTTGCGAAATCTCTGTCATATAAACTTCATGCGCCAATGACTTTATTTTTGCAATGTAAAGCAGATTTTCCACCGGTTTTGGCGGATCACCGAAACGGTCGATCAGCTCCTCTAACATCTCCTCCGTCTCCTCATCCGTCTGGATGTCTGCAATACGTTTGTAAATATCGAGTTTTTGCACCTCATTTGGGATGTACCCCATCGGAATATAGGCATCGATGTCAATGTCGATCGTGGTGTCAAAGCTTTCCTCCTGCTTCATACCCTTCGCCTCTTTGACTGCCTCGTTTAACATCTTGCAGTAGAGGTCATAGCCGACCGCCTCCATATGCCCGTGCTGCTCTGCGCCGAGCAGATTTCCTGCGCCACGGATCTCAAGGTCTCGCATGGCAATTTTAAAACCACTGCCGAGCTCCGTGTACTCTTTGATCGCAGCGAGACGTTTCTCTGCGACTTCTTTTAACATCTTATCGCGCTTATACATTAAAAACGCATACGCTGTCCGGTTTGAGCGTCCCACGCGTCCGCGAAGCTGATAGAGCTGTGACAGCCCCATGTTGTCCGCATCATGGATGATCATGGTGTTGACATTGGAAATATCGAGTCCTGTCTCAATGATCGTCGTCGACACAAGCACGTCGATCTCCCCGTTGATAAACTTGTACATGATATTTTCCAGTTCGGTCTCTTTCATCTGTCCATGTGCATAGGCGACATTCGCCTCCGGCACAAGCTCTGCGATCTTCGCTGCCACATCTGCAATCTCTTTCACGCGGTTGTATACATAATATGCCTGTCCGCCACGTGCCAGCTCTCTGGATATTGCTTCCCGCACAAGCTCCTCATTATATTCCATCACATAGGTCTGGATTGGGATCCGATCCATCGGCGGTTCTTCCAACACACTCATGTCACGGATTCCGATCAGGCTCATATGCAACGTTCTTGGGATTGGTGTTGCGGTTAAAGTGAGCACGTCAATGTTATTTTTTAACTGCTTGATTTTTTCTTTGTGGGTGACACCAAAACGCTGTTCCTCGTCGATCATCAGAAGCCCAAGGTCTTTGAACACCACATCTTTTGACAAAAGACGGTGTGTGCCGATCACAATATCCACCTGTCCTTTTTTCAGCTGCTCTAACGTCTTTTTCTGCTCACCGGCAGAGCGGAACCGGCAGAGCAGATCGATATTCACCGGAAAATCCTTCATGCGCTGTACAAAATTATTGTAATGCTGCTGTGCCAGAATGGTTGTTGGTACCAGAAATGCAACCTGTTTTCCATCCTGTACCGCCTTAAATGCCGCACGGATGGCAATCTCTGTCTTACCATAGCCAACGTCGCCACAGATCAGACGATCCATGATCTTCGTGCTCTCCATATCTTTTTTCGTAGCCTCGATCGCAAGGTCCTGATCTTCCGTCTCCTCGAACGGGAACATCTCCTCAAACTCACGCTGCCAGACCGTATCCGGACCATAGGCAAATCCGCGCTCACTCTGCCGCACTGCGTATAAACGCACCAGATCTCCGGCAATCTCTTTGACTGCTCCGCGGACTTTCGTCTTGGTCTTATTCCATTCCTGTCCGCCAAGTTTATTTAGTTTCGGCTTTTTAGCGTCCGCGCCGGCGTATTTTTGGATCAGTTCCAGCTGTGTCGCAAGAATATAGAGATTTCCACCTCCGGCATACTCAATCTTGATATAATCCTTCACAGTCTTGTCTACTTCGATTTTTTCAATGCCGCGGTAAATTCCAAGTCCATGATTTTCATGCACGACATAGTCACCGATATTCAGATCAGTAAAACTGGCAATTTTCTCACCCTCATACATGCGGTGCCGTTTCTTTTTCTTCTTTTCCGAACCAAAAATATCACTCTCAGAAATCACAACGAACTTGACTGCCGGATACTCATACCCTTTTTTCACCTTACCATATCCTGTCATGATCTCTCCCGGACTTAAAACACGGTCAAAGTCTTCCGAGTAAAATGCCGGAAGCTCCTCGTTCATCAGATCTTCCGCAAGACGTTTTGCACGGGTTCTCGAACTCGATAGTAAGATCATGCGGTATCCGTTTTTCTTATAGCGCTTCAGGTCTTTCACAAGAAGCTCAAAACTGTTGTTGTAAGGATTCACAGTACGGCTTTCGATTGCGATGCGGTCTTTGATGTTTAACTGGTTACACTTCATATCCAGTGCAACCATTGCCACACATCGTCTCTGATTTATTTGGGCAAGTATTTCTTTGTAAGAAAAAAGTTCGCGCATCTGTCCCGGAAGAATATATCCTTTTTCCAGACGTTGTTTCATACTCTCGGAAAACTCGGTTTCCGTGGACTGTCCACGCTCGATCGTGCGCACTGTCTCATCCAGAAATACGATGGAATCTTCTTTTTTCAGATAATCTAATAAAGATACCCTCTCCTCGCAAAAATAAGACAGATAGGCGTCCAGTCCTGCGGTAATGCCGTACTCCATCGTCTCTTCCGCAATCTGGTCTGCCATGGACTTTATGCGGTAAGCCTCCTCGGTTTTCATCTCTTTGCGGAACTTCTCTGCAGTTTTTTCTGCCTCTTTCTGAATCCTTGCGACACCATTTCTCCGTTCTTCTTCCGTCAGGACAAGTTCACACGCCGGATAAATATAGATTTCCTCAAGATTTTCAATGGAACGCTGGCTCTCCGGATCAAACGAACGGATGGAATCCACCTCATCGCCCCAAAGTTCGATTCGAAACGGCGTTTCCTCTGTTAACGGAAAAATATCAATGATTCCGCCGCGCACAGAAAATTCTCCCATCGTCTCTGCCTGATAGTTTTTCTCATATCCAAGCTCTACCAGATGTCTGGTCAGTCCGTTTAACTCCACGGTATCGCCCACGGAGATTTTCTTCACTGCCTGGATAAACTTTTCCGGGGCAGGCATCGGATTCATCAGGCCATCAAATGTAGTAATAATGGTACATTCCTTCTCCTCAGCCATCATTTTCAGGGCATTGATACGTTCTGATGTCAGAACATTTCCACGGATATCCGACTGATAAAAAAGAATATCTTTCGCCGGATAATATGCCACGTTTTTATCAAAAAAACGGTATTCTTCCAACAATTCTTTCGCTTTTTGCTCATGAAAAGTAACAATGATTCTGTTGCCAGAACCATTGTGAACACTGTATACAATATGTGGTTTTACTGCGTCAATGCAACCGGAAACCAAAATGACTCCTTCGGTCTTCTGCACTGCCTGCTCTAACTCTTCATAACCCTGCAGTTGTGTTAAGGGTTCAGTGAATGCTCTCACGCCGTCGCGCTCCTCTCTGCAGCCCGGAATTCTCCCACTTTCATGATCTTAATACTCATTACTGCAAATGCTTTGTTTTACTTGTTTTTACTATTGTAATCATTCATTGCCTTGTCGACTTCGCCCTGCATCATCAAAACGGCTGCATCCATCGCATGTCCGATCGCTTCCTCCACTTTGGCGCGGTCTTCGGTACTGAAATGTCCCAACACATAGTCTGCCAGATCCCAGCCCTTCGGCTTCTCGCCGACACCGACTTTGATGCGCATAAAATTCTGCGTGCCTGTCATGGCAATAATATTTTTGATTCCGTTATGTCCACCGGCACTTCCTTTTTTGCGGATACGGATATTACCCGGTTCCAGACTGATATCATCAAAAACAACGATCAGTTCCGATTCCGGATCCAATTTATAATAATTGACCAGCTCTGCCACACTCTCACCGCTTAAGTTCATATAAGTCTGTGGCTTCGCCAGCACAACTTTCATGCCTTCGATCACGCCTTTTCCGCACAGTGCCTTGTGCTTGTTCTCACTGATACTGATATTATATTTATCTGCCAGGGCATCCATGACATCAAAGCCGATATTGTGTCTCGTCTTTTCGTACTGTTTTGTCGGATTCCCTAGTCCTACGATTAAAAACATGTCCTGTTCTCCTCTGCTTTCCATAGTTAATTGCGAAACTCCGGCAGATTATTTTGCAGTTCTCGCGCGGATGATCTCAGCGGCGGCGGCTAACTGCTCCTGATCGTTGACCCCTGTGATATCTTCCGGATCATCGAGTGCAAATGCATCTACTTTAAGTCCTTTGTTTTTGATGATGGTAAGGGTATCCGGCAGATAGTACTCGCCCTGCGCGTTGTTCGGTGTCAGCTTATCGAGTGCTTCCTTTAATTCTTTTGTATCGAAAATGTACATACCGGAATTGATCTCGTGAGACTCTAACTCTTCCGGTGAAGCGTCTTTGTGCTCTACGCTCTTCACAAATCTGCCTTCCGCATCGCGGATAATTCTTCCGTATCCGGTTGGATTGTCGATCATCGCAGAAAGTACCGTAACTGTATTTCCGTTTTTCTTATGATGCTCTGCCAGGCGGTTTAATGTTTCTGCTGTGATAAGTGGTGTATCACCAAATAAAATCAGCGTCTGTCCCTCATCCCCTAAGAAATCTCTGGCACATTTTACTGCATGACCGGTTCCCAACTGTTCTTCCTGTAATGCAAATTTCACATTTTTATGAGAAATGCTATTCTCCACTACTTCATGTTTATATCCTACTACCAGACAGATATCATCTGCGCCTGCTCCGATTGCTGCGTCAATTGCATAATCTACCAGACATTTTCCCTCGATCGTGTGAACCACTTTCGGAAGATCTGATTTCATCCGGGTTCCTTTTCCTGCTGCAAGAATGACTGCTTTTAACTGTTCCATTGTTCTGTTCCTCTCAATATGATGAAATAATTTCCATTGTTCTATTCCGTATGTTCTATTTTACAGAAGATTTTGGATTTGGCAAGTAAGGAATGCAACTTTTATTTCTGCATGAATGCGTATATTTTTCTCATCAACATAAGCAAAAAACGAGCCGCTATCCCCATAGCGGCCCGCTCATCTGCAGTTCTTATTCTTCCACAGCCATTGTTTCCTGATACTTTTCAAGGATCAGTTTCTGAATACGGTCTCTTGTATCGGAATTGATCGGATGTGCGATATCACGGTATTCCCCGTCTGCTGCCTTTCTGCTTGGCATCGCAATGAATAATCCTTTCTCTCCTTCAATGATCTTAATATCATGTACCACAAATTCTTCATCTATGGTAATGGAAACTACGGCTTTCATTTTTCCTTCTTTTTCAACTTTTCTA
>OLYY01001071.1_pt1 | contig 10393 bp, 10 predicted proteins | sample 1673561 | NCBI WGS metagenome assembly OLYY01 (sample SAMEA103958115, study PRJEB25191) | human gut metagenome | biome: human-associated habitat [ENVO:00009003]; feature: intestine environment [ENVO:2100002]; material: feces | place: Germany | collected 2013/2015
ACAGGGATAGATACTCCATTTGCGGAGGGAGGAACGGCGTTTCTTCGCCGCACCTTCCTCCGCTTTTTCTTTTTGTCTGTATCCTTGTCTTTTGCCTGTCCGTACCGGATAATATGAGTAGAATAAGAAGCGTAGCAAAGGAGTGAAAACAGATGCTGACCTTTGAAAAGGTGCTGGAGATTTTTGCGGATTACCTGACCGCAGACGAGACCATAGAAGTTTATATCAGCCGCCATGGATGTGTAAGAGTTGAATTTGACCAAGATTTTCACTATTGCTCTGGCGAGGTGTGCCATACTCCCAAGGAACTGTTCGACCTCTTAGCTGATGATTACCGGACTTATGTGGAGATTGAACTGACCAAAGGAAAACGGGAAGTGACGGAAGATGATGAGAGAGAAGCGGATGCCCTGTGCAAACGGCATCTGGAGCGTTGGAAGGAGGAACAGGAATGAAGATTTTGAAATGTCTGCTGATGATCGTAACTGCACCGGTCATTTTGGTGTTGACGCTTTTTGTCTGGCTCTGCACGGGGCTGATCTACATATCCGGTCTGGTGCTTGGTCTGCTCAGCACGGTAATTGCTCTGCTTGGCGTGGCTGTGCTGATTACCTATTCCCCGCAGAATGGTGTGATTTTGCTGGTTATGGCATTTTTGATTAGCCCGATGGGGCTGCCGCTGGCTGCGATCTGGCTGCTGGGAAAGGTGCAGAGTTTGAAATTTGCGATCCAGGATTGGGTGTATGGGTAAATGATGTGAATATAATTTGGAATGAAAAAGAAGCAGGACAATGGGAGATGAGACCCAATGCCCTGCTTCTCTGTTTATTCGGAACGAACTGTAATATATTTTTGTTTTCGACTGTTTGGCTTATCTGGAATAGTCATTTTAAGCTGACCACTTGCCAGTAGAGGATTCAAATATTTTCTTGTAAAATAAGTGAGATTTCGATAACCAATAAACGAGCAAATTTCTTGTTTGCTTTTTTCTGTTATACAAAAATCCAAGACTGCGTGTAGGATGTCCTGTGATCTATCTTGATCACTAACTTGGTCACAATCTTGGTCACTGACTAAGTCTTTCTGACTAAGATGGTAATTCACATTTTTCAAAATAACTCTGAAATCTGTTGCTGTCGAGAAGAATTCAGGTTTATATATTTCTGAATATCCTGGTAGTTTTTCAGTTTCACTGACGATTTTGCGTAGACCACTTCCACGGCGTTCCATGTATTTCATGCGGTGGAACAGGTCAGCAATCACAGGGTTTCGTCGCATGGAACGGATACTGTAAATATCGTATTCCTGAATTGAGCCGCCGCCAAACATACCGCCCGGAGATGTGATTTCCACCCGATCATCAAACATATCAATATGGATTTCGCTGCCAAGCACAATATAATCACGATGGATAAGCGCATTGACAAGAGCCTCTGTCACAGCTCGTTCAGCATAATCCGGCTTGTCTACACGATACTGTGCCTCTTTGACAAAACGGACTTTGGAATTATTGCGAATAAATTCACTGCCGCTTTTCAGTAGATAAATCAGATTCCCTTCGTATTCTTTATCGTCCAGTGCATCATCAAAGATAGAGCCTTTTTCCAAGCCATTCCACCGGGTACAGAACATACGGGAGTTATAAACTGTGTGCTGATCGGTCATGAGCTTTCCGGCATTGGTCAAGACCCCATTTTTGTCAGCCAAACCGAAGGAGACATAATCGGATGGCTCAAAGCGGAGACCAGTCCGTTCCAGATAGGTTGCTTCCAGAAGTGTAAAGCTGTAATCCTTTTTTACCGCGTCTGTTGTTAGGGTATCAAAGGACTGATTGGTTCCCTTTAAGATCAATTCATTTACAATGTAATCCGGGGCAATTACGCTTTCATTTCCAACACGGATATATGCTTCCATCACGCCGTCTGCCTTGTAATAATATGGGGTGCTGCGGCCGGGAGAAACCTCCAGAGCTAATAGATTTTTACCATCTTCCTGTAATGGTTTTAAGATAAACTGAGGTAATGGTGTGATACGTTCTTTGATTAAGCGGCTGATCGCTTCAGCATCCTTTTGAACATCGGACAAGCCGATAGGCTCCCGGTCATCGGAGACTCCGAAAAACAGAGTGCCGCCGATTCCATTGGAAAAGGCACTGACACTTTTTAACCAGCTTTTTGGCTTTTTTATTTCGAGAGCAACTTTGAAATCACATTCGGTTGCTTCAGCAATGAGCTGTTCTATCATAAAATCCCTCCTTTGAGGTATTGGTAGTTTCTTTATATTATACCCATAAGGAGAGTTTATTTCAACGATAGGCACAAAGAGTTCAGAGAAAATATTTTGAGAGGATGGCGGTTAGACACCGCCTCCTGCTCGTTGGATATCCCCACATAAAACAGGTTGCTTTTGCAGGGCTATGTATGCAATAATATCATTAAATTCAGAAACATGACACAGGTCAAAATGACAATATAGGTAATTGCAAAACTTATAGAAAACATAATTTAATCGTGGAAAATAAGATAAAATGAAATATCCACTTGTCAAACAGGGCAAATTCATGTAATGTAATAATTGCGATGAATTTTCACGAATAAAATCCGTCATATTTTTGGAATAAAATACTAAAAATTGAATTTATGATCTCAAATATTGCAAGTTTTGAAATTAGAATATTCAATATGGTCAAGTGTACGCACTACACGGACAAGAAGAAAGGTTTTTCATATGGATTTATTTGATTATATGAGAGAACAGAACAGGGAAAAGGAGTCGCCGTTGGCTTCAAGGCTTCGTCCGACCACGTTAGACGAGATGGTGGGGCAGCAGCATATCATCGGAAAAGATAAGCTGCTTTACCGCGCAATCAAGGCTGACAAGTTAAGTTCCATTATTTTATATGGACCGCCGGGAACCGGGAAAACGACTTTGGCAAAGGTCATTGCCAATACCACAAGCGCTGAGTTCCTTCAGATCAATGCAACTGCCGCCGGGAAAAAAGACATGGAGGATGTCATTGCGCAGGCGAAGAACAATCAGGGCATGTACGACAAAAAGACGATCCTGTTTATCGATGAGATCCACCGCTTCAACAAGGGACAGCAGGACTATCTCCTTCCGTTTGTGGAGGACGGAACCGTGATCTTAATTGGTGCAACGACCGAGAATCCATATTTTGAGGTGAATGGAGCGCTTTTGTCCCGTTCCATTATTTTTGAGCTGAAGAATCTGTCCACGGAAGATATTAAGACGCTGATCCTCCGGGCAGTGAATGATAAGGAAAAAGGAATGGGTGCTTACGATGCAGTCATTGACGAGGAGGCACTGGATTTTCTTGCGGACGTGGCAAACGGAGACGCAAGAGCAGCGCTCACAGCAATTGAACTTGGTATTTTGACAACAGAGCGGAGCGCAGATGGAAAAATCCATATCACACTTGAGGTTGCCAGCGAATGTATCCAGAAACGTGTGGTGCGCTATGATAAAACAGGAGATAACCATTACGATACAGTCTCTGCGTTTATCAAAAGCATGCGTGGCTCTGACCCGGATGCAGCCGTTTATTATCTTGCCAGAATGCTTTATGCGGGGGAAGATATTAAGTTCATCGCAAGAAGGATTATGATCTGCGCAGCGGAGGATGTGAGCAATGCCGATCCGATGGCACTCGTTGTCGCAACATCGGCAGCACAGGCAGTTGAGCGTATCGGTATGCCGGAGGCACAGATTATTTTGTCGCAGGCGGTCACGTATGTGGCAAGTGCGCCAAAGAGCAACTCGGCAGTCAATGCGATCTTCGATGCGATGGAAGCAGTAAAGAATACGAAAACAGCGCCGATCCCGGTACATTTACAGGATGCACATTACAAGTCATCCGGAAAACTGGGGCATGGTGTTGGATATAAATATGCACATGATTATCCGGATCATTATGTGGAGCAGCAGTATCTGCCGGACGGACTGACAGACCGCAAGTTCTACGTTCCGGGTGAGAACGGCTACGAGAAGAAGATCCGTGAATATTTTAAAAAGATCAAGGGTGAGCCAGAAGAGGAGTAAGAGAACATTCCGGGCATGAGATGATCTCTGTTTCACAGGCTGGTGAGCAGAGCACATTTTTCCGGTATTGGATCTTTACATATATTAAAAAGCAGGAGGAATTAGAGATGAAGTCCTACGAGGAAATGACAAAAGAAGAGTTATTGAAAGAGAAGGAAGGTTTGGAAGCGGAATACAAAAAATTCCAGCAGAGAGGCTTAAAACTTGATATGTCCAGAGGTAAGCCATCGCAGGAACAGTTAGATCTTTCCATGGGAATGATGGATGTACTGACTTCCGGTGTTGATCTGACCTGTGATGATGGTACAGACTGCAGAAACTATGGTGTGCTGGACGGTATCAGTGAAGCAAAACAGCTTATCGGTGATATGATCGAGTGTAATCCAGACAATATCATCATTTATGGTAACTCAAGCCTTAACATTATGTATGACACCATCTCACGTTCCATGACACACGGTGTTATGGGAAACACTCCATGGTGCAAATTAGATAAAGTAAAATTTTTATGCCCGGTACCTGGATATGACAGACATTTTGCGATCACAGAATATTTCGGCATTGAGATGATCAACGTACCGATGCTTCCGACCGGACCGGATATGGATATGGTGGAAGAACTCGTAAGCAAAGATGAGGCAATCAAAGGTATCTGGTGTGTGCCAAAATATTCAAACCCACAGGGAATCACTTATTCCGATGAGACAGTCCGCCGTTTTGCAAGATTAAAACCGGCAGCAAAAGATTTCCGTATTTACTGGGATAACGCATACTGCGTGCATCATTTATATGATATTAACCAGGATCATCTGATCGAGATCTTAAAAGAATGCAAGAGAGCAGGAAACCCGGATATGGTTTACAAATTCTGTTCTACAAGCAAGATCACATTCCCTGGTTCCGGTGTGGCAGCGATCGCAACTTCTGCCAACAACTTAGAGGATATCAAGAAACAGTTGAAGATCCAGACCATCGGTCATGATAAGGTAAACCAGCTGCGCCATGTCCGTTTCTTCAAAGATATCCACGGAATCACAGAGCATATGCGCAAACACGCAGATTCTCTCCGTCCAAAATTTGAAATGATCCTGGATACATTTGAAAGAGAGTTAAAAGGACTCGGAGCCGGAAGCTGGTACAGCCCGAAGGGTGGATACTTCATCACATATGAGACACTGGATGGATGTGCAAAAAATGTTGTGGCAAAAGCAAAAAAAGCAGGGGTTGTGATGACTCCGGCGGGTGCGCCTTTCCCATATGGAAAAGATCCGCATGATTCTGTTATCCGTATCTCACCATCCTATCCAAGCCTGGAAGATCTTACGACTGCGATCGACATCTTTGTTGTCTGCGTCAAGCTTGCAAGCATTGAGAAGCTTTTAGGAGAATAATAGTAAGTTTTTAACCGCTGAAAAGCAAAAGAAAAAGACCTGTGTGTACAATGTCATGATGTTCGCATGACATAGGTACACGCAGGTCTTTTTTATGAATTATGCCTCAGTGGAAGCATCCTCTGTTCCGTTTTTCCATTTGTTGAATTTCTCGACAACTGCGTCGTAGGTTCTCTGGGAAATATCCGGAAGTTTATCTCCCCATGCTTTGGTTGCCTGTTCGAAACCTTTCTTGAAAGCTTCTAACATAGCGTCTGCTTTCTCGGAATCACCACCGGATAAAGCTTTTGCAAAATCAAGAATACGGTCGGAAGTCTGCTCTACACCCCAGTAACCGTCGTCCGCGATATCTGCCTGTGCCTGTGCTTTCACATCAGCTGATACGGTAAAATCACCCTTTGCAAGGAATTTCCACATATCATCTGCGGTGCCGATTGCAACACCCTGCTTGGTCATCATCTGCTCAACGATGCTGCGGAGCTGTGCAGTGCGCTGCTCTGCGTCAGCTTTTAACTTTGCAACGATCGCTGCGTTGTCGGCCTTGCTTGTTGTTTTATTGGAAGCCTTGTCTGTCCTGGAGTCAGAACTCTTCTCATAAATGACACCGGAAGCTGTCTTGGAAGAAGACGCCTTTTTCGTTGTCTCGGATGTCTTTTCTGCTGTTTTTGTTGTTGTCTGTGTAGATGCTGCTGCGGCAGCAGTCACAGTGTTAATGGAATTGATTGCCATATGATCCTCCTTGTCTGGCGAAGCTGGATGCATTTGTTTTTACAGAAAACAAAATGTTCAGCCACCTGAATGAATAGTTATTAACCTTCCATGGTTCTGTTAATTATATCGGACTGGCAAAGAAAAAAGTTTAGTGCCGATTGACCTTTTGGACATAAAATGATAAGATACTAATTGTATACAAAAAACATAAAAAAAACAAGTTTTATTTTAAGTACAATCAATGTGTGTTAGCGACGATTTTGGTAAGGAGAAACTAACCGATGAAGGATATTTCAGTAAAGGCGCTGGCTAAGATCAATCTTGGGCTGGATGTGGTACGAAAAAGAGAGGATGGTTATCATGAGGTCCGCATGGTGATGCAGACCATTCATTTGTTTGACCGGCTGGAGATCTCGAAGAATACTTCCGGTGAGATCACGATGGAAACGAATCTTTCTTTTCTGCCGACGAATGAGAACAATCTTGTCTATAAAGCGGCAAAGCTTTTGCAGGATGAGTTTGCAATAAAAGATGGCGTTCATGTATGGCTGCACAAGTACATTCCGGTAGCTGCCGGGATGGCAGGGGGAAGCACGGACGCAGCGGCAGTGTTATATGGTATGAACCAGATTTTTGATCTGGGACTGACAAGGGAAGAACTGATGGAGCGCGGTGTGAAGATCGGTGCAGATGTTCCGTACTGCATTATGCGTGGAACGGCTTTGGCAGAGGGCATAGGAGAGAAGCTTTCGAAGCTTCCGCCGATGGTGAAATGTCCTGTTTTGATCGCAAAACCGCAGATCAGTGTTTCTACTAAGTTCGTCTATGAGAATCTGAAGTTAGACTCTGATATGGTACACCCGGATATTGACCGGCTTGTGGCAGATATCAGAGAGAAAGATTTATATAAAATCGCGGCAGATATGGGAAATGTCTTAGAGACAGTGACAATCCCGGCTTATCCTGTGATCGCAGACATCAAAGATCACATGATGGAGCATGGCGCTGTGAATGCCATGATGAGTGGCAGTGGTCCGACGGTTTTCGGTCTTTTTGACAAGGAAGCAGTGGCAGTAGAGGCATACGAGGCGATGAAAGCCTCCGGTCTTGCAAAACAGGTATATTTAACGAGTATTTATAATAACGCGCGTAAGTAGAAAGGCATGGTATCAAAGATGACAGAAGATTTAACATTGAATATGGATGCGTATCTTCCGCTGAGAGATGTTGTGTTTAACACGTTAAGAGAGGCTATTTTGAAAGGGGAACTGAAACCGGGCGAGCGGTTGATGGAACTGCAGCTTGCAGCAAAACTTGGCGTCAGCCGTACACCAATCCGTGAGGCGATCCGTATGCTTGAGCAGGAGGGGCTTGCTGTTACGATTCCAAGAAAAGGCGCAGAGGTTGCCAAGATGACGGAGAAGGATATGGAAGATGTCCTTCAGATCCGTGAAGCGTTGGACGAGCTTGCAGCTAAAATCGCATGCGAACAGATTTCTGAGGAGCAGTTAGAGGAACTGGTTGCGACCATGCATGAGTTTGAGGAATCCACTAAGACGGATAATGTGAAAAAAATCGCAGAGGCGGATGTGAAGTTTCACGATATTATTTATCAGTCAACCGGAAACCCGAAGCTTGTGAACATGCTCAATAATCTCCGTGAGCAGATGTACCGTTATCGTGTAGAATATCTGAAGGATGAGAATAATTATCCGACGCTCATGAAGGAGCACAAAGACATCGTGGAGGGATTAGTCCGCAAAAATAAAATGCAGGTGACAGAGACAATGCATCAGCATGTGAAGAATCAGGCAGTCGCAGTTAAAGCTATGATCCAGGAGCAGGAATAAGAAGTGACCGCCCAAAGGACTGGAAAACTGCATAAAAAATGGAAAAACGTACAGACTAGAAAGAGGATAAGCATTTTGCTTATCCTCTTTCGTATTTTTTTAAAACTATTAAGTAGCAAAACTCTGATTTTTACTGTGAAGATTATGAAAGATGAACAAAATTTATTATTTATTATATTTAAGAGTTTTGCAGACAGCTTTTTAATAGAAGAAACAAATAGAAAGGAAACGTCTTGCAAATGTCGGAGAATAATAAATGTCCTGTATCGACGGATTTAACGCAAAATATAGAGAAAATGGAATTTTATTTTCATGACTGTGCGGATATTAAAAAGAAGCAGATGAAGCTTGGCAGGAATCAGGATACCGCCTGTTATCTGACCTTTATAGAAGTGTCCGTGGACATGGGAACGTCTGCACTCGGAGAGACTTTAAAATACTTAAATGGACTGACAAGGGATGAGATTCTTTGTACACTGCAGGAAAATGCGCTTGGAATTTCGGATGCAACATATTTTCCGACCATTGAGGAGGCTGTGAGCGGTCTGCTCACCGGGGAGGCGATTCTTTTTGTGGACGGTTTTGACCAGGCAGTGAAAATACCGGATGACGGTTATCCGAATATGGGGATCACAGAGGTAGATTCGGAAAAAGTAATCCGTGGCTCCAACGAAGGTTTCTGCGATTCTGTGAAGCAGAATGCGGCGCTGATCCGGAAAAGAATCCGCTCGCCCCGTGTGAAAGTGAGGGGACTGAAGGCCGGGATTAGATCGAACACGAACGTCTACCTTGTGTATGTGGAGGATCTTGCAAACCCGGGACTTGTAAAAGAAATTGAAAAGAGGCTGCAGGATTTCACGATCGATGGGATATTAGACAGCGGAATGTTAGAACAGCTGGCAGAGAAAAAATGGTATTCGCCATTTCCACAGTTTCAGACAACGCAGCGTCCTGACCGGGCGGCTATGGCGGTATTAGAGGGCAGAGTAATCGTGATGTGCGATAATTCGCCGATCGGACTGATACTGCCGACGGACTACAATTCATTTATCCGCACCAGTGACGATTATTACAGCCGTTTTGAGATTGCGACTTTCGGGCGGATCCTGCGGTATCTGGCATCCTTTTTTGCAATGACGCTGCCGGGATTTTATCTTGCGGTGACTAATTTTCATACACAGATACTCCCGACCACACTACTTTTGTCGTTTGCCGAGGCGAGGCAGGGTGTCCCCTTTCCGGCAGTCGTGGAAGTGCTTATCATGGAATTGTCGTTTGAACTTTTGCGGGAGGCGGGCGTGCGGCTTCCCGGTGCGATGGGAAATACCATCGGGATCGTGGGTGGTCTGATCATCGGACAGGCGGCAGTCGAGGCAAATCTGGTCAGCCCGATCGTGGTGATCGTCATCTCTTTTACGGCGCTATGTTCCTTTGCAATACCGAACGAAGAATTTGCCACGGCCTTCCGTATCCTGAAATTCTTTTTTATTGCGGTCTGTGCGTGGCTCGGCTACTTTGGCATGCTCCTCGGACTGCTTGCGGTACTCACACATCTGTCGCATCTGACAAGCTTTGGTATTCCATATCTCATGCCATTCGTGGGTGCAGATCTGAATGACTATGAGGATGAGCGGGATTTTATCTGGCGGCAGCCTTTCCGGAAACTGCGCAAACGTCCGATTTATGCAAATCCGAAAGAACGGACAAAGCTGATGTTTTCAAAGAAGAGATAGGTTGAGAAAAGTTTTTATCTTAAGATAAATGGAAATCTGATGAAAAAATGCGCAGATGTTAGAAGAGATAGGGGGAAGTATGTTCTCAGAAAACAATCAAATTTCAGGCAGACAGGTGTTCCGCCTTCTGACGTATGACTTTCTTGGAATGGGGACGCTGCTGCTGCCGACAATGCTTGCAGATACGGCAGGGCGCGACGGGATTTTTTGCATTCTGGCGGGGATTTTGTCCACGTTTTTGTACTTGAAATTATTGAGATATCTGTTGAAAGGCATGAAAACAAGTTATCCCGACTTTTTGAAGCAGAAGTGTGGAAAAGTATGCGGTTATGTGCTCTGGGGCGGATATTTTCTGTATTTTATCCTCATGGCTTCGTACACGGCGTATCTGTTTTCCACGCTGATGTTAAATGGTCTTGTGGAAAACGTCAGCTTTTATCTGGTGCTGTTGTTGATATTACTGCTCGCATTTTATGGAATGGCGGGCGGGATCGAGGGCAGGGCGAGAGTGTACGAGATGCTGTTCTGGTTTCTGATGATACCGCTGTTTCTGATGTTATTTGCGGCGTGCAGGGAGGTGAAGCCAGCCTACTGGAGCCCGGTTTTTGTGGCGGATGGAAAAGAAGTGTTAAGCGGCAGCTATTATGTG
>OLYY01001081.1_pt1 | contig 10322 bp, 18 predicted proteins | sample 1673561 | NCBI WGS metagenome assembly OLYY01 (sample SAMEA103958115, study PRJEB25191) | human gut metagenome | biome: human-associated habitat [ENVO:00009003]; feature: intestine environment [ENVO:2100002]; material: feces | place: Germany | collected 2013/2015
CACATAGCGCATCACAATGACCTCTTTGTACTTACCGTTCAGCGCGTCCAGACAGGCGCAAATACAGGCTTCATCCCCGGACAAAACCCGCTCCGTCTCCGCGATCTCCGCCAGCCGCTCACTCACGCCGTTTTCCAGCGCCCGCAGCCCGCTTTCCTCCGTCGGCTTTCCCGGCGACGAACCGCGCGGCATCCCGTCACACGCCAGCCCCCGCAGTCCGTAATAATTGCCCTCCAATTCCGCCCGCTCCTGCCGCAGCAGACGCAGCATCCCCGGAATTGCCTTGTAGTACATGGCTATGTGCTTCACGCTGCCATACCGCATCCGTCGCCTCCTGTTCTTGGCTCTGCGCCAAATTTCCTTGCCTGTGGTGTCAATCCAGCGTTTTCCCGAAGATCGGCTCTTTCGCGTCGCTCTCGTCCACGTCCACCGGCTCGCCGAGAATGTCTGTCATGCGCCGGGCCAGCATATTGTAGCCGAACCAGTCCCCGCCCTCGGCCCACTCGTTGAACTGCCGGAATACGTCCTCCGTGGCGCGTACGGTCTCATTCAGCCGCTCCACGCCAAAGCCGAGGGCCTGACGCGCCCCCAGCGCATAGCATTTCACCACGATCTCCGCAGCTTCCCGCCGTTCGCCCAGCAAGGCCCAATCCCGGTTGCTTTTCGGCGCTTTTGACGCTGGCAGCACAAAACGCTCCGTCAGCAGCCCCTCCAGCTCCTCGTTCAGCTTCTTTTTCGCCCGCTCCATGCCCACGCCGCGCTTGTTGACGGCAAACCGCTCCAGTGCGCCGTTTGCGGCGTTGATCACGCGGTCAAGCCGGTCTTTCCCGATGCCGTAGCGGTCATGCAGCGCAACCATGAAGCACAAAGAGATCACATGGCCCGCCGCTTCCCGGTTTTTCTCCACCCGCTCACTCTCCGGCGTTTTCCCCCGCAGATAGCGTGTCTGCGCCTGACGGGCCGCGTTGGTGCCAAAATGCGCCGGGATATGCTTATTTCTCCTCATGCACCGCCTCCAGTTTCCCGCAGAACCGCCCGCACATGGGGCAGAACTCCGCGCACAGCACATTCAGCCCGCCGCCCCGCGCCGTGCTGTCCATCACAAGGCGGGGCCTGCCGTCCTCGCCGTATTCCAGCCAGAACGCCGTGCCGTCCACGGTCTCCAGCTTTTGGTGCCGCTGGCACAGGCCGCACACGGGCATTTCCTCCCGCTTCTGCTCTCTGTCCTCGAACCACGCCAGCTTTGCAAGAGCCACCTCGTAACCCCTGCTGGAATACACGCGCCCGTCTTTGTCGTAGTGCGTCAGCCGTTTTTCCCACATGATGATACCTCCTCCGCCAGCTTCCGCCAGCGTTTGATTTCTTCCTTGTCCTCCGCCGTGATGATCTCCGTGAATTTCCAGCCCGCCGGACGGGCGATCAGCTCCAGAAACACCCGCCGCCGGACTGGATAATCCCGCTGCATCCGCCGGACAAACTTGCTCTTGATCTCCACGATCTCCACGGTGCCGTCGGCATAGGTCAGCCGGAAATCCGCCGTGTACTGAACGCTCCGCAGCTTCACGCCGTTGTATTCCCCCGCCGGGAACAACAGAAAGCACGGGTGCGCTTCCCACTTCACGATCTCCCCGCGTCCTACTTTTGGCGCGACGGTGCCAACGTAGTATTCATACTCGCCCCGACTGTCAAATTTCAGCCCGGACATGGCAGCGGCACGGGCCGCCGCCGTCACGGTGTCGCCCCGCTTTTTCCCGCGCCCGGCAAGCTGTGCCTCTGCCTGCGCCCGGTAACGCGGCGGCAGATCGGATAGCTCCAGCCGGTACGCCATTCACAGCACCTCTTCGTTCTTTTCTCTCTGCGTCGCTATCATGTCCGCGTAATGTAACTCCAGCACAAGCGGCGTTCTTTCCATGGCGGCATTCAGCGCCCGGCTCCCGCCACGGAAAGCATCGTCATACGCGCCCATGTGCCAGCGGATGGCAAGGGCCTCGTCGTCTGTCAGCTCCATGTGCTTCATCACGAGATAGACAGACTTCTCCCCGTGTCCCATGGGCATCTGATCTTTCACGGTGTAGTCGGGATATTCCCCGGCATAGTAGTTCGCCTTGCACACGTCATGCAGCAGCGCCACGATGGCCTGTGTCTGCGGCGAATACAGACCGCGCAGATTGAAATTCCCCAGCAGGGCATAATACACATTCATACTGTGCTTCACCAGCCCGCCCGGATAGGCCCCGTGAAACCGTGTGCTGGCCGGAGCCGTGAAGAAGTCTGTGCTTTTCAGCCACTCCAGCAGCTTGTCCGCACCCGGTCTCGTCACCTGTGACAGAAAAATTTGCTCGAAACGTTCGGCATCGTTCATTCTCATTTCCTCCTTTGCCGATATATATTTCCTCGCCCGTGCCAGCACTCGGCGCGGCGCAAGATCACAACGGTATGCCGCTGTCCGGCGTTACTCACCTTGGTTTCCACGCGGTTGAGCGTGTAGCCGGGGTATTTCTGTTCCCAGAACGCAGCGTCGTCTATGTACACGGTGCTGGCCTCCTCCAGCTTTTTGTGGCTCCACTTGGTATCGTTGGGCGGCGGTGTCTTTGGCTTTTCCAGTCCACGGCTCTGCCGCCAGCTTCGGGCGCACCGCTTGTTTTTGTTGATATATTTTACAAGGCCCTCCACGCTTCCGTGGTCAACGGTGAGATATTCCCCTCGTGTAAGTCCGTTCTTATCGCTCCACAGCTCCTCCAGCACGTCACGGGTCAATCCCTCTGTGTGCTGGATAATCGCGTGGTGATGATGGCGGCCACAGATCGTCCCGTCTGCCATCACCGTTGTGTATTCCGTGGCGGCTACCCACTTTGGGCGCTCCACGCCGTTCTTGTCGCACCAGCGATACACCCGCTTGATGTAATTCGTCCAGTCCATATCCGCCCGCTTGGTGTCTCCCGGCGCTGGCAGATGATCGTCGTCATAGGTTCCCGTCCATGAGAAGTCGCCCTTTCCGAAGTTGGCGTTTACAAGCTGCACATGGTATCTCTTGGAGCGGTTGTCGTTGTAGGTCTGCTGGGCGAGGGTGCAGGCTTCTTTCTTCTTTGCTCTCCGGCTCGCCTTGTGCTGCTTTGGTGTCACGGGGTACAGATCAACCTCCATGTACCCCGCCGTGGCGTAGTCCTTGCCGCAGATATGCTTTTGTTCCCGATAATACAGGCTCATGCGGCCACGCCTCCCTCGTTTTTGCGTGTATGCGCCGTCACCGGCTTGCATACGGGCCATTTCAACAGTCGTATGCCGTCAGGCACACCCCTGTTTCATGGCTTGTCCCTTAACTTACTGCTGGTATACCAGCCCATTGCGGCCCCTCGGCCGCAGCAGAAATTCTCTCCGGCACCGCCGGAAACAGGTCTCGCTTCAACCGGCAAGGCCGCGCCGCTCTCACGGCGCGACCGCATCCGGTCGTCAGATTGTCGTTGTCTCCGTCAAGATCGGTGCGAGCATCTTTTCTCTCGCCGCCTCGTAGAAACTCTTGTCCACCTCGAACCCGTAGGCGCTGCGCCCCAGCTCGTAGGCGGCGCGTAATGTGGTGCCGCTCCCGGCCACCGGGTCGATCACCACGTCGCCGGGGTCTGTGAACACTTCGATCAGGCGTTTCAATACGCCCACCGGCTTTTGCGTGGGATGTATCTTCGGGTACTCCTTTCGGCTGTCCCGCTCCCAACGGAACCAGTCAAAAACCATGTGCTTTCCGCCGTCCTCGCCGACGTTGCGGAACTTCGGCAGCTTGTCCCGGTAGAGGACGACCGCAAATTCCGTCGCGCCCACGATCTTCATGTTGGCTTTTAATACCTGCGCGGAATAGTTCTTGCAGAAAAATAGCGGATAGCTTTTTGCAAATCCGTACCGCTTTCCGTACTCGATCACGGTCTGCATCTGCTCAAAGGCGCAGAACACGATCATGGCCGGGGCCTGTCCCTTTTCCTTTGGCTCTTTCTTCAACAGCCTGTTGCAGAAGTGCATATACTCCGCGATCTTGAACGTACCGTCCGTGTGGAAAAAGCTCTGCTTTGCCAGCTTGCTTTCCCCGTTCTTGTTGTCGCCGCCCTGATACCACATGGGATTGCTGGCATAGGCATCCGCGCCGATGTTGTACGGGATGTCCGCGATCACAAGCTGGGCTTTCGGCACATTGTACCGCTTGAAATTCTGGAAATTATCGTGGTATAGCTCACATTTCATATCGTTTTCTCCCTGCGCCGCCGCATCCGGTAGCACAGCTTCCCGCACCTGCGGCAGACGATGTAATTTGTGTGATACTTCCCGCCGTGCCGGTCGCTCCGGCGGCGTGTGACCTCTATGTATTCCGTCTTGCACGGGCTGTGCAGTCCCAAGCGGCAAAGCAGCGGCTTCATCGTCCGTCACCTCTGATTTTCCGCTCAAACTGCTCGATTTCTCTCACGAGAAGCAAGCAGAGCCACGCCAGCACAACACCGTCAACCCTGCTTTCATGCACGATGCCCTCAAAGACGCATTCTGCGCCAATCCAGCACAGGTCGAGCATCACATACAGGAACAGAAACAGCAGCCCCTTTGCCGCCGCGTTCAGAATACGCTCTGTTGTTCTCCCGCTCATTCCGTCTCCTCGCTTTCCAGATGCAGCAGTTGTTGGAGCTGCTTCCAGATGCGCAGCGTCCGCTTATCCGTCTTATTGATACACGCCTCGATCAACCGCAGGCGATACAAGATGTCCTCCCTGTCCTGTCGTTTCCCGATCTCGACCTGTCGTGCGAGCTTCGTATAAGCGGCTTTTCGCGCCTCCTCTGTTCTGTACCACACGCCCAGCTCTTTTCCGCTGGACAGGCCCAAGAACAGCCCATATTGCGCATCCCCGCCGCCTCTCCTCGTTTCGATGTACGCAACCTGATCAGGCGGCACAAGATAGTAGCCCTCGAAGTCGATCATTCCGCACCCTCCATCAGAAACACCATCTTTTTCCCGACATACTCACACCAGTGCTTTTCAAGCTGTGCGCCGGGGCTGTCCTCCCAATCCGGCAGGAACACCGCCGCGTCGGCGCTCTCCAGCATGGCAAAGCAGATGCGCATATAGTCCGCCTTTTTCAGCCCCTCCGGCGTGACCGCCGGGGAAATCACCGTCACACCGGCCCGCTCCTCCAGCTTCTTTACCGCCGCCGCGAATTTTTCCCTGTAGTTCGGGTCTCCCGTGATCTTTCCGGCCAGATACACTTTCATTCCTGCCCACCTCCCAACTCCTCCATCTGCTTCCGCTTCCAGTTCGCAACGTACTGCTTCACGCTCCCGTTAAAGCCCGTGCAGAGAAATACATCATGCACCGCTTTTCCCTCATGGGCGCAGTCGGAGCAGTTTAAGCCGTTGTTGCACGGCGTTTCGCAGAACTGGCACATACAGTTGTCATTGTCGAACTGACACGGATTGACCGCTTCCACGATGATCTCCCGCCCGCAGCCGGGGCAGAAGTGCCAGCCGTTTTCCGTCGGCCCGTCCGCCTCGAAATTCTCGATGTACCCACACGCCCGGCACCGCCAAGCGTCATGCTCCCGGTCTACGCACTCGTATACCGTGTTTTTCTCGCTCATGGTTTATCCCTCCAGAATTTTCTTTACGGCGCGGAGCTGTTCGAGGGTATAGCGGCCTATTTTGTCCCAGCCAGCGGCAACCCGCACCCACTCTTTCAGTTCCTCACGTTCTTGGTACTCGCGTACAGCATCCTCCGACGGAAACAAGAGACGCGGTGAGCCATACTCTGTTTCCTCAATGAGATACGGCATATCCCTGTTGTGCGCTTCCCGAAACCGTTCTCCCCATCTTCCGCTGATGGTTACATACTTTCGGCCCACCTTTGCGACCTCCGCTTTTACTGCGGAGAATTTATCTCTTGGTCGCCGTTCGTCTCCAACGATGTACACGGTCTGCCTCGGCTTAAAAGACTTAATATCCATGGCATTCCCTCATACGTTTACATATCGGTTTTGGCAGTTCACATTGTTGCAGAAGCGCTCGCGTCCGATCTCCCGCAGGCGATGCCCGCAATACTGGCAATAGTCGCCCTGCTGTCGCCGTGGTTCTTCCTCTGCGTGTGTCCCGCAGTATCTCATGCGGTTCATCAGACATATCACAGAGCCGGGCTGCACCACCGCCGCGCAAACACTTTTCGCTTTGCAGTTGTAGCAATCCATCACTCCGCCTCCTCCGCTCTCCTCGGCCTCCATTCCTCGTCCCGCACCTGAAACGCATCCCCAAGCTGTACGGTGTCCGGGTAATTGTGCTGTGTGGTTTGGATGGCGTACTTGTCGATCTCGGTTGCATAGTAGGCGGTAACATTCACGCCCAGCTTGTCCAGCGCAATATGGCCGCAGCTCATGCCGTCGTACATGGACAGCACTTCCACCGGTTCTTTCGTCAGCCCGGTAAAATGGCTCATAATGTGGGCGATCACGTCCACCGTCCAGCCGTTGCCCAGCATTTTATACGCCTGCGTGTCGCTGACTGGAAAGGCGTATGTGTCCGGCACGGTCTGGAGGCGTTTACATTCCGTCACGGTCAGCTTGCGAATAATGTAAAAGCCGTCAGCCAGTTTGATGGGGTATTCCTTGCCTTTGATGGCAATTTTCCCATTTCTAACCTCGTAAACAGGCACCGACTTCCCCGCAGCCGTAACTACAAGTATGCTTTTCGGCCCCGCTGCCATCCCGACAGGCATCGCCACGCAGGTTTTACGGTCAACGGTGTTTCCAACCATGTTTCTGATCCCGTCTTTGTAGTATGTAGCCCGCAGGCATTGGGCTTTCCCCTCGACGGTTTCATTTACCGGCACCGGCACGGCGTAAAGCCCAGTTTTTGCACCCACGCCCCCACCATTCCCGCACAAAGTCACACTCTTACCGTCCGGTGAATAAACACGGTATTGCTGGCTGTCAAAGTCCTGCTTCTTTGCGTCGTTCTCGATAGTGCCGATGCGGATAGGCTCTGCAGCTCCATTTCGTTGCCGTCTTGCAATCATATCTTCCGCTGTGGCACTATGATTTGATGCTGTTAGTGCATAGCCTTTCTCGCGCCAGCAGACGCCGCTTTCCAGAATATCCCGCAGCAGGATACCCTTGTCCTCCGGCTGTTCCACACGGACTTGGCTGTATGTACCGTCCGGCTCACGCTTGCCGACCCAGTAGAGCCGCTGGCGGTTCTGTGCGGAGACCAGAGCGGAGTTGATAAGCACCGGTTCCACGCCCAGCTCCGCCGTGATCTGCGCACGGATAGCGGGAGACATGGATTTGTTGTTTTCGTACAGGAAATAGTCGGGATGGTACTTGTCCCGTGCGATACGGTAATTCAAGAACAGTTCCCAGCCTATGCCGCTGGCTTCTGTTTCGCGGTTCTTGGTCTGTGCGATAGACCAGTGCGTACATGGCGAACCGCCGATCAAGATTTTCATTCCTCCGCCTCCTCGCGCAGCCAGTCCAGTGCGCACAGTTCACATGCCGTCATTCCGTCGCGTCCTTTTAGGTAGCACGTACTGTCACGATCATTGTTCTTGCAGTAGGCCGCGCCGTTGCTGCTCAGCATGAATTTTGCCAGTTCCTCGTCATTCATTTCTCGAACCCTGTCCGCATTGGTAAAGACCACATCCGGGCAGTTCTGTTTCCGGGCATTTTTACAGGCTTTCCCGCCGTAGTTCAACAAGCAACCAGCAACCCGGCACCGATCACAGAGTTTCATTCCGCCGCCTCCTTATCCGTCATAGCACCCGCACGGAGCGCCGCAGATACACCCGCCGGGGCTGTCCGGGAACAACTGGTCAAAGGTCAACTGTGCCTCCTCGAACTCCTTGTTTGCCATGAACTCGTTGTAGTAGCTCTCCCATGACCAGTCGCGCCCAAGACCTTTTACATTCACATTTGTCTTGGCGCTCCCGTGTTCCAGCGCGATAGCCCGCTCAAAGAGATCGGGGTAGTTCTCCCACAGCGCTTGTATTTCTTTCTTCTTCATGGATGGGCAGAAAAAGCATGAACTTTTCCCCGGTCTCGGCAGTCCGGCCCGCTCGATCACGTGCACACATTCCTCGCGTGTCCATCCCCACTCGTAGAGCGGATAATGTTTTTCGTACTTTTTGTCCGCTTCGTCGATGGGCGCGGCGTGTTGGATGCGCCGTGTCTCCCCGGCATCGTAACCGATGTATTTGTGGACGCGCTGGCCGCTGGCCCACACCTCTTTGCACGGTTGATAGTTGTTGCAGAACTTCTCCTGCGTCCCGATCTTGTGCTTGAGAGAGCATTTTTTGTATCCATAGGCAATCGAGGGCAGCCTCCCGCTGTTGATGCATTCCTGCTCCAGCGTCAATCGGTTCCCGTCCTTGTCGTGGTACTCCACGGAGACGATCTTTGGGATGCCATGCTTTACCAGCCACTCATTGAACGTCCCCATGAACTCGTAGGTGTGCGGCTGCTCGCCGCCGGTGTCCGCAAACAAAATCAGATCAATAGGTATTTTGTGCAGATACATCCCGATAATCATGGCGGTGCTGTTTGTCCCGCCGCCAAAAGAGACAACGTTCATTCCGTCTCCTCCCCGATGCTGCCGTCCCAGTCAATCGCTTGTCCGCATTGTCCGCAGAAGCGGCAGCGGTTTCCGTCCTCGTTGTGCAGGTATTCGCCGCTCCCGCAGGACGGGCATGCCATTACACCCGCGTCCCCGTCAGGGTAGGGGCTTTCCGGCACACGTCGCCGCAGCGCCTCCACGCCCATCCGGCAAGCCTCGTTTATCGGTTCAAGGCTCTCATACGGCTCCCGGTGTTCCGGGTCGAGAATTTCCCGCGCTCTTGCGATTTCCATTTATTACATCCTTTCCGCTGCCGCTCGGAGGGCTTCAATGTCGATAGGAATACCGCGCCCACCCTCATAGTTGATAAACTCGACGACGCTTTCAATGTTCAGCGTGTTCATAGCCAACAGCGCCGCTTCCGTATCTCTGTTGCAACAGTCATTCCAGAGCATATACAGGCGCGCCCCCGTGATGCCTGCCCGTTGCATCCTTTGAAACCCCTGTTCAGCCTTAAACATATCCATGTCGTAGGCTTGCATCAGGAATTGCAGCGCACCCGGGTTGCCTGCGCAAATATCAAAAGTTACCATCATTCCTGCACACCCTCCATGCCGATCTGCCCCGCGTCCTCCGCGTCGTCCTCGGCCTCCTCGATAACCGCCTCCCGGCGCTCCTTATCCTTGTAGAACTGCTCCATGCAGAGCGCCTGAAATTCCGCAAGATCGTTGATGTACTCCTCTTTCAGAATGTTCATGGGCATGATGGCTGCCAACACATCCATGCCGTCATGTACCACAAGATACCGCTGTCCCGCTTCGGTCTGCCGCGCCGTGTAATAGATGTATTCGCTTTTCTTGATCTCCTCCGCCAGCGGCGCAAGATACGCCTCGTTGTAGAAGATCAGCTCGCCGTCCACCTTGCAGCGGCAGGCGGAACACCATAGCCCGTTGGGAGCCGCCGCCACTTTCAGCTTCTCCGTGTCCTGCTCGCCCTGCGCATACGGCGCAAGGTTCAGTCCCAGCACATTGCTGACGCTCTCCGGCCAATCCTCGGTCAGATACACCTTTTTCCATGCGTCCGCCGTCATGTCCAACACCGTGCGCACCTGCTCGCTGCCCTCCATGTCCGGCAGCTCCGTCGCCCGGTAGATTGCCGTGCCGGTAGATAGCCAAATCCCGCTGCCCGCCACATGGAGTACGGCGCACCGGCCTCCGTTCTTGACCAAGTTTGCAAATTTCGATAGCTTCATTCCCGCCGCCTCCTTTACCCGAACAGATACAGAATACAGAATTTCAGCAGGGCAGGCCCGGCCAGCGCCAGCGCCAGCCCCCAAATCACCATCAGCGCAAGCAGCAGCATCGCGCCCAAGCCATACAGAATATCTTTCATCGCTTTCCACCTCTCACGCCGATGGTCACATAGGCGGTGCCTTTCCCGTTCAGCTCCATATCCACGGGTGCCTTGCAGTCCAAGCAGCTATGGGTGATGGTCTCCGTCTCCGCATTGGTCTTGTAGCGGAACGACTTACCGCACTTACAGTGCATGAACATGGGCCGCAGGCCCTCCAGCGTCGTTTCGTGTCCGCACTCCTGACACCGGAAGCTGTACGTTTCCCGCTTTGCGCAGAACGCCTTGACCGCGCCGCACTCCTCGCACACCACCAGCAGAAAGCCCTTGTACGGCCCCTGCGTTTTGTCCTCCTCCGCCGTGACCCAGCTCTCCCGCTCGCCGAACATTCGCTCCACGCGGCTGTTCCGC
>OLYY01001083.1_pt1 | contig 10317 bp, 10 predicted proteins | sample 1673561 | NCBI WGS metagenome assembly OLYY01 (sample SAMEA103958115, study PRJEB25191) | human gut metagenome | biome: human-associated habitat [ENVO:00009003]; feature: intestine environment [ENVO:2100002]; material: feces | place: Germany | collected 2013/2015
TATTTGATGATCGAGAAGATCCAGCTGTATCTTTGTATTCAGATTGAAAAACAAAAAGGTTTATGATAACGACGATCCAGTTTAAGACGTTGGACGACTTGTATAAGTTTTACAACGACGCAATTTTTAACAGCGAGCTTTTGGAGTGTATGTATTGTGAATATTTCGTGTCACGGCGAGGCGTTCGGCTTTTTCACCGCCAACCGCTGGCGCCTATACATCTTTCCATATTGGGGGACAATAGGAAAGAACCCGTTTTTTTCTGTTGTACCCCTGAATGTGGTTGGACGATAGAGTACCGGCATTTCAAAATTTTACCGATGACTTCCGCACTGTCACGGTTTTGGTACATGGCTTTCATAGCCTCCGTTTCTTTTATGTTTTTCTCCGCTTCCATATAGGCGGGAAAGGAAGGTTTGACAAGGTACGAGGACTTTCCGCCTTTTCTATGATAGCGGCTAGTTGTGCGCTTTTGTTGTTTAAATGACGCAGGCTGTCCGATACGGTTATATCCTTCCAGCAGTTCAAACTTTAAATCTGTCCAGGTGCCTTGGGAATCCGTCTGAACCCATTCCGCAATGGCTTTCTCGTAACCGGGTTTGCTGCATGAGGAAAAAGTCATGAGCAGCATGCAAAAAAATAAGTGCTTGATATTCATATTGACTGATTTTATGAGTTATTTTGTTATGCGATGTGGATTGATGAAGTTACTGACCGCTCTCTACGGAAGTGCAGGTTGCACATGAGGCTTTCAAATCATCGTTCCAATCTTTTTTTTCCGGAAGTTCGACGTTTTTTAATTCATGCACCTTGTTGCGGAGTTCCTGTTCGCTCAGGCTCTCGACATCAGTTTGGGCTCCATAAAAGTGACGATGCAGCCATAGGGTGTATTTGTACCCTTGTTTGTCGTTGTCAAAGATGCTTCGAAGCTCTTTCACCTGATTCTTGTCAAGGATTAAGCGTAATAACTTCATCTGTCCTTCTGTAAATGTTCCCTCCGTAGATACATATACAAGATTGAGCTTACTCCCAAGGTGACGTAGCTGATAATGGGAGATGCAGTCTATGAATGATTCTCCGATGTAAAGGATGTCTATCGGGCGGCTTTTATCGTGGTTACTGGTGGCCAGGCAATCAAATTTGCCTCCGATGATCCCCTTAAAGGTTTCATTCCGTTGTGAAATGGCTTCCACGCCTTTTTCATTGTACATCTTCACACATATATTCCGATAGACACTCCCAAGGTTTTTTACTTCACGAATAAAAAACGTGTTATTGAAGACCGGGCTTTCAATGCTCTCTTTTGAGATACCTCTTTTCTGGAGATAGTTGCCTTTGTAGGGTTGTAGCTGACGCAAATAGAATTGCAGCTCATCTGGCCTCAGGCTTGTACTGCCTACATCATACCGGCTTTTTTCGGGTGTCGTGATACGATTGGTATTGATATAGTTTTGAAGAATCTCCCCCACCTCACGCAAGGTCGGCATTTTTCCGGTTGTTTCAAACAAATGCTCTTGCATCAGATCCATGATGCTGCGGCCACGCACGTTGTCACTATGCACATCCCAATATGTATATTGGTTCTGTGAATTCCGTTTGATGACAATGGTGTGCGTTCCGTTGCTCATCTTAGGGCAGGCGTTGGAAGAGCCTTCCACGATTTTCCATCCCAGTTCCAGCAGGAACTCTGGCAATGAAATTGTTGTTTTTATTTGGTTGAAATCAACTTTCATAACATTTGCTAGTGTTCGTTGAATTCTCATCTATGTGAGTTTAGATTATAAATGAGAAAGATTATTTTTCATAAAGATAATAAAGTTTGCTCAAATATGAAAGAGAAATATCTGATTTTTTAATACTTTTCTTTGCCCCCAACATTGCCGTGTGGATTTTAAAAAAGGAACGCTCACCATACCGAAAGCCAAGGACATTCCTGCCGTGTTGCATCGCAGTTGCAAGGGAACGGTGAAGACCGTTACCGTCAGCATGACACCTTCAGGCAAGTACTTTGCATCAGTATTGGTCGACACCTCTGTTCAAGAACTTCCGGCAACACCCATACAGGATGATACGGCTTTAGGAATTGACTTGGGTATCAAATCGCTTGCCATATGTTCTGACGGGCGCACGTTTGACAACCCGAAGAACTTGCAAAGAAGCCTTGACCGATTAAAATTGCTTCAAAAGCGGTTGAGCTATAAACAGAAAGGTTCTGCCAACCGCAACAAGGCACTCATCCGTGTAGACCGGTTGCAGTAACACATTGCCAACAGCCGTAAGGACAACCTTCACAAAATCACCCATGCTCTCACGCACGACAGCCAAGTGCGCACCATCTGCCTGGAAGATTTGAACGTGAAAGGGATGCAGCGTAACCGCCATTTGGCGCAAGCTGTAGGTGACGCATCTTTTGGGATGTTCCTCACGCTACTTGAATACAAATGCAGTTGGTATGGCGTGAACCTCATAAGGATAGACCGTTTTGCTCCAAGTTCAAAGACTTGTGGCAAATGCGGCTATGTGTATAAAGGATTGAAACTTAGCGGGCGCAGTTAGACCTGTCAGGAATGTGGTACGCAACACGACAGGGACTTCAATGCAGCTTGCAACATCAAGGAATTTGGCTTGAAAGTCCTACCCACGGAGCGTGGGAAAGTCAAGCCTGTGGACTGTCCTCTTGTGGATGACCGACCTCGTGTCCTAAAAAGCAATGGCAGGAAGAAGCAGGAAAAGAGAGGAGATATTGGTATCTCCGAAGCCGTTAAATCTTTAGTTTAGCGGTAGTTCACTTCACTGTGCTGTAAACCAAGTCAACTGTAGTATCTATCCCCGGATTGGCATTGGTTTGTTTGCTTTGGTGAAAGACACTTTTTCCGTTTCTCGTTACCTGCATGGTAATGGTCGCATTTTCTTTTGAATAGAGGATGCTTTGTGCGGTGATTTGGCTGACTGGTGCTTCCGTATTGTATTCCACCTTGCCAGTGAAACTCTCATCTATGTATATGCTGGATGTGCCGTTGCGCTCATTCCTGAATTTTACACCATTAAGATTGTATAGGTGTACACTGCCTTTGGGAGAATTGCCAGTGACTGTTACGGTAATGTGGTATATGCCGGCTTCACCAGTTTCTGGTTGGCTTTCTTCTTTGCTGCATGAAGCGATCAACAAACAGACTACCATTAATAAGAATTGAATTTTTCTCATTGTATAATTTTTTTGTTAGATGTTATCGGATGATGTTTTGCCCGGTCTTTTGAGAAGAAACAGTGGCCGGAACCGCTGTCTTGTCTTTTAGCTTGTCTTCTATCCTTTTCAGGAGGGAATTGACATCTTCGATGATCCGGATATAATTCTGCTGGACGATTTCTTCCAGGATTTCCACTTCCAGATCTTCTTTACCGTTTCCTAATTTTACCGGTAAGGAAAAACGGGGTATTTCTTTTTCTTTAAAACGGCACATATCCATCTGCACGTTGAAGAATGGCGGTTTGCCTCCGGCAATCTTGCCAATGAAGTGTCCGGCTGCTTGGCCCGCGATATCCCTGGCTTTTAATACTTTTTCTTTTTGAAGGCTTTCGGTCACGCTGTCGCTTCCGCTTGTTTGATGAGAGTAGGATTCTTGTGCTTCTTTTTTCTCCCCAAGCAAATTCTCAATGTCTTTGGCTGTCTTCTCGTTTCCGGTCATACCGTAAGCCTGTGTCCCGCAGGAGGCTTTCAGTATGTTGGCACTTTTTTCCCCGTAATCCCTGACCGCCTGATTGAAGTCCTGTACGGCGAGGATTGTGGCCACGTTATGTTTTCGGGCGGTACCGATAAAAGTGTCTATACCTTGAAGTAGGATGGTCGGAAACTCATCCACCATAAAAATACTGGTCGCTTTGCCAGGATTGTTCATTTGAGACATAAGGACGCTGCCGATGCAGGAGATGGCCGGAGAAACGGCTTCCTTGATGGTAGGTGCGTTTCCTACACACAGAAGGGTGGGATGTGCTTTGTTGGTAATATCCAACGAAAACTCTTCTTCCGGAAGTGGTGACAGCACCCAGAAGATATATTTGTTGTTCAGGAGTACCAACGGGGTTTGTGCGGAAGATACGGCACCGGCCGTCTGTTGCTGTGCGCCTAATTTCCAGGCGGTCAGCATAGAAGACATATTCAGAGCTATTTCAGGATCTTCCGATAACCAATGGAATACCAGATTGCTGTCCGAAAGGGCAAGGGCTATCACATGGGGAAGCGTACAGATACCTGACTCTCTTTCCTTGAAACATTTGTAGGCGATTGAATAGACATAGTTGATGGCGTTATTGGCCCAAAAATCAGTCTTTTCTTTCCAGCTTGCTTCCAAGTTTTTCATCAGTGTTATGATGATATTACGGATGAATAGCGATTCGTTACCCTTTGACATGTATTGTGGGGAAAGTACGTTCACCCTGACTGTTCGCGACATATCCACAAAATTGATATAGGCGAAACGGGGCGTTTCCATTCCTTTGTCCCGAAAATATTCGATGCTTCCGTATGCGATGCGTGAAAGGATGGGTGATTTGTCCTTGGTCGGATCGCCTTCCCAATCATATACGAAACCTGCGTAATTCCGTTCAGCGCATTGATAGATGATTCCTTTGATCCAGCTCTCCGACTTCCCGCTGCCCGGACCTCCGTCGATATAGATATTCTGCTGCGGTTTATGGATAACCAGTGGCCCGGAGGCTGTCCCAAAACGAAAATAGAAGGCTGATTGCTCCTGACTTACTCCGAATATGCTTCCGTCTGATTGGGCGTGTTTCCGGATAAAGTAAGGCAATGTCTTGATGACGAGAAGCGTGTAGGCTACAAACAAGGCCGGAAATACGAAAAGGTTGTACCAATCGGATAATCGGCTGAAGCCGACAACCAACATGGTCGCCGTTACCAGTGTCAGGCTTGTGTAAAGCCATTTCCTACTTGCATCTTTCACCTTGCCAACCGGAAAGAGAAAAGCAAGGCCGCCAATCAGGATGACATAGAGGAATCGGAACAGTATATCCTTTTCCATCAGTTTTTCCCATGCAGAGGGGTTGCGCTGCGGAGTGTACAATTCCGTAACGATAGCCCACTGAAATAATACGGCTATCCCTATCAGTGTGGATAGCAGAATCAGGATGAATGACAGGTCTTTCTTTTCTCTTTCCATGGTTGATGCGGTTTAGGGTTGTCCGGTTGTCACTCCTTCATTGTTCCCTTTTTTGTCAGCTTTGCCCAGCAATTCGATACGTGATACGTTCAGGCTGACGGATGGGATATGGCAGCCATCGTCTTTTTGAAACACGTCGGCATATACGTCACCGCATACATAGACCTGTGTGCCTTTTTTCAGGTACTCAGAGACTTTACATTCATAATTCACGAAACAGCATACCCAAAGGGTCTGTTCCTCGTTGTTCGTGTTCTTGTACTTGGTGGATACATGGAAGTTAAATCCTTTTCCGTTCTTGTTCTGCCGGGCATCCGCTCCGACATAACCGATAATTTGTCCTGTGAACATAATGATAGTTTTTAAAGTTTATAATCCAAGCTGTGGCTCATTCATGTTTTTCGTGGCCTGTTCCGCTTCCAGGGCAGGCAGTGAAATACCGAAAGTGCTGCGTAGCGTTTCAAGGCTGCTGGTAGTGGGATGGTTTGCGGCGACATTCTCCAATGACCGGGATGAAGGAACAAAGCCTTCATTCTTCATTTGCTCCAATGCCGGACGGTTATCTTGGATAACAGCCAGCGTAAACCGTTCTTCCGGCGTGAGGTATTGTGCCATCCGTGAGGTGTGTTCCTGAATCATATTGCTGGCTTTCCCTACATCGGCGAGAATATTGTAGATGAATTTAGGATCTTCTTTCAAGGCTCCCAGCCAGCTTTTCAGATACATGGCATTTTCTTCCCGGATATAGGTGGAGATGCCCATGCTTTGTCCGACGGTAGCAGAAGTGAGTTCGGCAACAAGCTCTTCTTTGGCATATTGCTTGTCTCCGAAAATCACGCCTTTTTCCCGGTTCAGATAATCTGGTTCACCTGTCGAGTGGGCCATTTCATGCAGTAAGGTGGAGTAAAAGTTTTCCCCGTCTTTGAACTGTCCTTTCAAGGGTATGACGATATGGTTGTCCTCTCCCCTTGCATGATAAGCACTATTGCTTTCTTTGGAGTGAATGGGGCAGATCCATTTTTGTTCCCGCATCATCGCATCAATCAGGGGTACGGTAAGCATTCCCTGTTCATCTTTGATGGCAGGGGCTTTGAACTGCTCCTTTAATGCTTCCCATTTATCTGGTTTTGCTTCCTGGATATTGGTCTGCTGTACGTTGAATACATTGTATGTCTTCAGGAACGGGATAACTTTGTACTCCTTCTGTTCGTTTTTATCCAAATTCTTATAAACGTCAAAAGGAATTCTCTTTCCGTTCTTGTCTTTGATAGAAAAGTTCCAGTAGATAACCGGAAATGATTTTTCTCCTTTCAGAATATTCAGACCACTGTCTTTAGCCTGCATGAATGTCATATAGACCGGTAGGCTGTATTGCGCTTTTTCCGAAAGTAGGAACAGCATGAAGGAATTTACCCCATTGTAGGCTCTTCCATCAATGTTTTGCGGGATTCCCCCACCCTTTATGTTGAGCCAGGGCTTTTGCCAATTATCTTCCACTTGCTGTATCTTTTCTATCATTAGCTCGGCAAAACGTTGCAATGCTTTATCACTTGTTGCATCCATAGTTATTCATATAAGTTTCTGATTTCGTAATCAAGCAGCCATTGTCTGGCCGATTCATTGTTGATCTCCAGATTCCTTGCTTCCATTTCTTGGCGGTATTCCAAAGCAAGCTCTTTTTGCGCGAGAAGAAATTCCAAATCGCTGATTTCCTTGGCAATGTTTTTCTGTACTAATTCATCGTAATCCATACTGTTTGAATTTAAAGTTATAAATCGTTGAATGCCCGGTTGATGGTGCTGGCTATCGGACGGGCTATTTCCTTGCTGTTGTCCGGCTTGGGTGTACTGGCCAGTTTTACATCTCCGAGTGTCTTGTTTTGACCTTCCATACCGAATATTTTCTGCACGGCTATCAGCGTGTTGCTTTGCACACCGGCTTCACGCATCCGGGTGAGATCTTGTTGGCTAAGTTGATACCCATCCTTCTGTATCTCTTGAATGACATGGAAGTTACTTGTCTGCGCAGCTTCCAGCAGGCGTTCTGCCTGTTTTTCGCGTCCGGCTTGTTCTTCCGGTCGGGTGCCGAACAGTTGGATGACCTCTTGGGTTTGCCTCTCATCCAGTCCATGTTCCTTACCGATTCCTTTGATAAACTCTTCACTGGGCTTATATCCTTCTTCTTTGAGTTTTTCGATTTTTTCAAAGTCTTGTTTGCCAACAGCTTCCTTAAATTCCAGATCCATGTTGCGTTGTTCCCCATGTCCCCTGTTTTCTTTTGTTTCTAAGCTGACCGCATGGGCTTCCAGTTTGGGAGTCATTGCTTTGATTAGCTCTTGTGCCTTGGTTGGGGTGATACTTTGTATATTTAGTATCATGACTCCCTTCATGTCGTCTGTCAGTCGGATGTCGGCAATGAAGTATCCGTCTGGACTGTGTAACAGCTTGTTTTCCAATGTGTGTCCGTTGGCAAGCAAGAATTTGTCGGCCTTGGTCAGTTTGTAACCTTCGTATTCGTTGGTTTTCCCGATGACATCAGGAATCTTGATTTCGTGGTTGGTACGCACGATAACAGAATTCAAGTCCCTGTCCACTTGCAATAGTACATCCTTCTTTTTGGCATTGATGGGAACAACGTTACCGGCAAGCAATTGCTCTTTCTCCTTTTTGCTGAGTTTCTTTCCTAATACCTTATCGGGGATGACTAATGCCTCTTTCCGGTAAAAGAGAGAAATGCCGTTGTCGCTGAAACGGAGTTTTCCCGGTTTGTCGTTGATTTCCATTAGGTCGGACATGATACCTTTTTCTAACTTGGTGCCTTTGCCGTCCAGAATATTTCCTTGCCGGTAGGCATATTCATAGAGTGCCTGGCCGGTATAACATACCTTCAGACGGTGATCGATGACCGTAAATCCGTCCTTGTTGTTTTCTTTCAGGTTTTCCCATCGTTTGATGCTGATACCCTCTTTTTCCAGTTCTGCCACGTATCTCGGATCATTGGCACGTTCCTTGTCGAATATGTTTGCCACCCGTTCCTTGGACTGCTCACGTAGGGTCTCATCCTCTTTTGCCCTGGCTTTTTCCCGGATCTCGCCTACGCTCATGCTGAACTCTTCCCCGTCTTTCCGGAAACGGAAATATCCGTCCCGGTATTCAGTCTTATAGCCGAGGGATTCGGCTATGCCGCCGAATTGTCCCACATTGTCGAACATGTATGTGTCTAATGCTTCTTTCAGTTTCATGGCTGTGGTTGATATAGGGGTTCTGCGGAAAGGATGTATTCGTTCAGTACGGCCAGATTGATATGCCGCCCGCCGTTTCGCTCATAGACTTCAATCTCGAAAACCTTGTCATCGGGGATCGTGAATTTGTTGAAACCAAGAATCAGCCGGTTTTGACTCTTGCCTTTGATTTTCGTATGGAAGTCTTTTTGATAGATGGGTTCAATGGTTGTTTCCTGCTGGATAGCGTTCTTGCTTTTTTTCTGGTCGCGCTGAAAACACTTGACAAACTCGATATCATAGTCGATGTAGGATTTGTTCTTCAGGTCGAAGATAAAGAACATGAAGTCTTCATGTACATATAGATTGGCCATTGATAACTCGAGTTTGTTCTTGATGATCCCTAAGCTATAGATATTTCGTTTCTTGGTGCGCAGTTCCCGGATACATCTTTCCATCTCTTCACTGTTCACATCCACGTGCGCGGTGTATTCCCGTTGGTTGTCGAAGTTGTAGGTGGAAACGGAGGTCATGCCCCGTTTGACTCCGATATGATAGGTGTTCATCTCCTTGTCCACCACAAATAGGTTGGAGGCTTCCACCGCCTCTTTTGCCGTTGAGACTTTTAATTGGTTGTTGTAGGTTACCAATGTAAAAGAGACTTCATTGCCGGGTGTCCCGTAAACGATGTCTGCCGGGAAGAAGAACTCGGTCAGATGAAGGTCGCTTAACTTTGCCTGATAGTCATGATGCTGCCATTTTCCGTTGTCCTCGTAGATGTTGGGCTGTGGATCTGGGGTATCTTCAGGAAGGTAACGGATGTGGTAGGTGTAAACACTTCCGTCAATGCAGACGATGGTCAGGTTGGTCTCTTGGGTGAATGCCTCCGTTCGGGCGGAAAGCCTGACGATGTGTGGGGCTTCCTCTACCCGGCTGGCCATAATAAATTCTTGTTCCCCGATGGCGATGTCTGATACCTGCACGGGGAAGACCAGATGTTTCACACAGTCGAAAGAGACAAAGATGTCCTTGCGGGTGACGGCTTGCTGGTGAGGGGTTCCACTTTCTTGTGCGGAGAGCGGGAGGCTGCATACAAGGCAGAAAAGCAATAAATGAATGTATCGTTTCATGTTTCGATATGTTAGAGAGGTTGTTGAAAAAAAGCGATGAATACGGTGATACCCCATAGTAGAAACAGGGTGATGCCGAAGGATATGGTCAACGGACGGATTTCCTTGAAGGTTCTTCCCTTTCGGCGTGACACATAGATCCGGTAGCCGAAAAAGAGGGCTGACAGCGCAAGCAGGTAATTGAGTATGTCTATCATAATTTGTCAATCAATGTTTGAAGGGGATGATTTTTCTTATTCATTTTCTTCTGCTCCATCTGCTCGTAGAGCTTCTGTAACTCGGCTTGTATGGCCTGCCTGCGGAGTTTTGATTCCTGGCTTTCTTCCTGGATATACATCTTATAATTGGATTTGAGATGTACCTTTACTTGCGAAAGGCTCATATTCAGGATTTGTTTGGCTATCTGGGTGGTGGCGTTTACCACACTGGTCACTTCGCTGGCCATTGTGCCGATGGAAGACAATGGCATATCGATGTTCTGAACAAGCCCTTGTTCCATGCGTTTGGCGGCGTTGGCTTTTAAGTTGTTGGGCAAATTCAGACCTTCCATGGCATCGTTGTCGAATACAACCACAGAGACGGGATTGAGATTATTTCCTACTTTTAGGTTGCTTACCACAATATCGAGCCGGTTGGCCCCTAAAGTGGCTACTCCGTAAAACAGGGTGTTGGCGGGTATCTTCATACCGGAAATGGTAACGTCCTGAAGCAATCGCATCCGTACCGTACTGCCTGTGACTACTGTCTGGTCACCATGGATACAGGCTTTGAAGAGATTGCTGTTCCCCGG
>OLYY01001085.1_pt1 | contig 10305 bp, 5 predicted proteins | sample 1673561 | NCBI WGS metagenome assembly OLYY01 (sample SAMEA103958115, study PRJEB25191) | human gut metagenome | biome: human-associated habitat [ENVO:00009003]; feature: intestine environment [ENVO:2100002]; material: feces | place: Germany | collected 2013/2015
GCCGTTTTCGAGGGCGAGTGCTGTACCTCGTTTCGCGTTGCGGGCGAAGATCTGGAGCAATGTTGCTCCTTCCGTGCGGCTTATCGCGCGGGCGAGCGCTTCGGCCAGGTTGCCGCTGCCTATGAGGACGATATTTTTCATCTTTCCGAGTGTTTCGATTCGGGCTGCGGCCCGGAAGCCGGTTTGCGGGCGGCGTTCACTGCGTCGTCCAGGTCGATGAGCCGAAGCCGGTCGCCCGCTGTACGGCAGGCCGTCTGAAGCTCGTCGAGCGCGCGGTCTATTCGGCGCGTTTCTTCGGTCGCGGCGAAGTAGAGGCGTGTCGAACTGTAATTGTCGATGGTTCTGAAAATGTTGTAGAGCGTCATTTCGTGGATGTCCCGTCCGGGGGCGAAAGCCACTTCGCGGTCGTCGTCCGGATTCCGGATTTCGATCAGCAGGCCCGTGCGCACGAGCTGGTGCAGGACATCGTTCACGATGCGGGTGGGCAGCGAGAGTCGGCGGCGGAGTTCATCGACCGGGAGCGCCCCTTCGTTTTCCCGAAAGCGGTGTACGACCTGGAGCATGACGGCCAGGATGATCCGGCGTCGTCGGTCGTTGCTGATGCCGAGCGATTCGCGCTCTTCGGCGAAACGGTCGATATTCTGGTAGGCGAACGAGAGTTCGCCGCCGAAGAGCAGGATTTCCCACGAGATTTGCAGCCATAACAGGAAGAGCGGCAGGGCTGCGAAACTGCCGTAAATCGCGTTGTAGGAGGTCATCCATCCTTGCAGATAGAGGTAGCCCCACTGAAAGAGCATGAAGACCGTTCCTGCGACGATACCCGCCATGAAAGCGCTGCGCCACAAGACTTTCGTATTGGGCACGACGGCATAGATCAGGGTGAAGCTGCCCCAGATGATGACCAGGGCCGAAAGTTTCGAAAGAAGGATGCCGAGGAACGTATTCCCCGCGTCGAAGAACCGGAGCAGATAACCTCCCATCGTGCTGGCCACGAGCCAGAGGATCGGGGCGACCATCGCGATGACGATGTAGTTGAGGTATTGGCGGGCGATATTGCGCGAGGACTGAACCTCCCAGATGTTGTTGAAAGCGCTCTCCACCGACCCGAAAACCCGGATGACGGCCCAGAAAAGGGTTACGACGCTGACCAGGGCGATAAGCCCGCCCTGCGTATTGGCGAGGGCTTTGCGGGCGAATTCCACCATGTAGTCCAATACTTCGACGTTTTGCGGGAAAAGGGCGTAGAGATCGTCGATCAGGCCGTCCAGAAGCCCGAATCCCTTGACTACGGCGAATACCAGCGCCAGGATCGGGACGATCGAGATGAGCGTATAGAACGTCAGGGCGGCGCTGCGCACGATCGTATCGTGGGCGATCAGGCCGCGTGCCGTGTAGAACAGCAGCTTGTACTGTCTGACGGCCCACCGGACGCGGGGATTGCGGTAGGAGTTTGCGTTGCGCCGCAGGATCGTGTCCGTGAAGTAGGTGAAGACGTTCTTGACTTTCATTTCGGGACGTTTCTCAAAGATAGCTATTTTAGACGGATCGTCCAATAATCCTGCCCGATTTTCGTGAAGGCGATCCGTCGCTCGCCGCCTTCGCGTATGCCGAGCCGTGCGGCGATTTCAGCCGCCGTGAGCGGGAAATCCTGTTTCAGAATCGTCAGTCGGCTGCAGGAAAGCTCCCGTTTCAGTTGCTTGGGGTTGTAGGGCTCGATCCGCTCGATCTCCAGCCAGCGGCCCAATGTGTCTTCGGACTTTTCCGCTGCGAATCCGTAGCCGTTCGGACTCCAGATGTCGGCGCGACCTTGCAGGTAGGTCGGCGCCAGCCGGGCTTTTTGAAGCGCTACGTCGGGGATCAGCAGCCAGCGGTAAGCGGCCGGATCGAAGGGCTTGTCGCAGGGAGTTGCACGGGCTTCGGCGGGCGGACAGGAAAATTCTCCCAGTCCGAGCGCAACGGCCGTCAGCAGGGGGCCGGTTCCGTCGGCATAGACGACGACTTCCTTGCATTCGTCGTGCAGCGACACCACCTCCGTGCGGCAGGGACCGAAGAGCCGGAAGGTTTCACCGACGTCGAACAGCGGGGAGTTCTTGACGCAGAGGTTCGGGGCGATGCGACGGAGTTCCGGCAGCAGCTTCGGTATGTCGGGAGAACAATCCTCCAGCCGCACCAGCTTGCGCCCTTCGGCGCTGCGTCGGTCGGGGTCGGCGTAGATCCAGTCGAAGTGGTCCCGGGTCGAGGCGAGGAACGCCTCGGCGGAGGAGTTGATAACCCGTATGTTCGTTGCGCCCAGCCGCCGGAAATTCTCTCCGGCGACGGCCGCCAGCGTCGCATCCCGTTCGAGGGTGATGACTTCGCGGAAGCGTTTCGAGAGGTAGAGGGCATCGACGCCCAGTCCGCAGGTAAGGTCGAGCACCCGTTCCCCGCTGCAACTCTTGCGGGCCGCGCACGCCTCGCTCGAGGCCTGTTCGAAAGCCAGCGGCGGGAGGATGCAGCGGGCTTCGTAGTAGGAGGGGAGTTTTGTCCGTGCCCGTGCGAGGTATTTGACCTGCGTGGCGATGAGTGCCGCATGCGGAATACGCTTGTCGAGGGCGATCGCCGCAGGGTCGCGGCCGATTTGCTCTTCGACGGTACGCCGCACTTCGGGAGTCAGCAGCAGTCGGTATTGTTCCGGAGTCATCATTCCGGGAGCGAAGATACCGATTTTTTCCGTTCGGCGCTCCATAGGAGCAGGGTTGCGAAGATGAAAAGTCCGTAAACGATCCAGCATTGGGTCGTCGTGAGCCGGATGTCGAGGGCGGCTGCCGGAAGTGCCGCTGCAGCTCGGATCAGTTCGTTCTGTGCCCGGGCTGCGAATCCTGCGACGTCCGAGAAGAGCGGTGCGAGCACTGTTCCCGGGATCACGAGCCAGAGCGTGCAGCTCCCGACCACGACGTAGGAGAGCAGGATGACGACGGGGTTGAGTGCCAGCCCGACGACCGAGATCTGGCCGAAGGTATGGGAGATAAGAGGTGCAGTCGCAGCGGACGCTGAAAATCCGATGGCGAGGGTTGCGGTCAGCATATCGATGCTTTTGCGGCGTGTTCGCAGGAGGCGGCAGAGGGGGAGTCCCCAGGCGATGATGCCGGCGACGGCGATGAACGAGAGTTGGAAGCTGATGTCGAACAGGTAATCGGGATGGAAGAGCAGCATGACGAAGGCTACGCCGGCGAGTGTGTTCATCCCGACGTATTCCGACGACGAGGCCAGGGCGAATTGCAGGACGGAGAACATCAGCGCGGCCCGGACGACGCTGGGCGGGAATCCCGTCGTGGCGGCATAGAGCCAGATGAGCAGGATGACCGCGATATTGCGCAGGATGTGTCCGTGCCGGAAGAGCGGCAGCCACCAGAGCAGCAGGTTGGCGAGCAGAAAGACGATGCCCACGTGCAATCCCGAAACGGCGAGCAGGTGCGAGGTCCCGCTGCGCGAGTAGGCCGCACGGAGTGCAGGGGAGAGCGAGCGTCGATCCCCGGCCGTCATAGCGTTGCAGAGGGCCTGTTCGTCGGGCGCCAGGGACAGACGGTCGAGCCGTGCGACGGCCCGTTCGTGCAGGAACAGGGAGAGATGCTTCGGGGGAAGCTCCCGGTGCAGGGTGTCGCGCAGCAGCAGGCTTGAGCGGTTCAGGTAGAGGGTGCCGACGTATCCCCGGCGGGTCATCAGCCGTCCGTAGCCGCCGTGACGGGCGGTGAAAGGGTAGATTTTGCCGCGTACGACGGCTCGGTCGCCGGGATTCAGCACGGTCGAAGAGTCGCATCGAACCACGAGGTTTCCGGCGGCGGGGAGCCATTCTCCGGTTTCGGAGTTCCGCAGGGCGCGGAGCGATGCGCCGGAGGCCGTTTTGCCTTCCCGTTCGGAGAGGCGTTCCCGGACGACGATTTCGTATTCGCCCGGAGTGCCGGTCGGCGGAGCGGGAGTGTGTCCCAGTTCGGTGACGGTCATGCCGAAAAGCAGAATGGCTCCCAGGGTGGCGAGGTTTGCGCCCCGGTCGTCGGCGAGCAGTGCCAGGATACCGCAGACGAGGAATCCGCCTACTAACAACCACAGCGGCAGTACGTAGTGGTCGGCCAGCAGGATGCCGGCCGTGAGCGGCGGCAATGCGCGGAGCATGGGCATGCGCCGGAGTTTCGACCGGAGGTTTTCGGACTTGAGTCGTAGCATAACGGAGCCGGATCGCGGGAAATGGACGGAGAACCGGGCTTTGACTTTGTGTTTTTTTCGTTTTCTGCGTTCGGCAGGACCTCGCGGGCAGTCGCGGGCCTCGTCGATCGGATATTTGCGGTTTGCCTCCTTTGGAGGCGGCGGAATATTCCCGCCTCTTCGTTGCATCCGCTTCGAGTGTCGGTTTTCGGATTCGGCGATTTTCCAATTCGTAAAGATAATTATTTTTCGGAAGAATAAGCCGTTCGGATGTATGGATAATACAAAACGACACGCATCAAATAGAATGATGCGTGTCGTTTTGTCGTGTCGGAGATCTTTTCGCCCGTTTAGAACGATGCGAATGTGTTCCAGTTCGAATTTTGCTCCGCTGCGGCCTGAATGTCGGCAGGCAGGTTGGCGAAGAAATCGAAGCCGGTGAGCCGTTCGATCTCGGCGACGGAAGTCGCATAGTTCGTGTAGCTATCGTTCGAGTACTCCCTGTGTTCCATCCAGAAACCGATCGTCATGGCCGACGTCACTTTGTTCGACGCGTCGCGCCGGACTTTCAACAACGCTTTGTAGTAATAGTTCGGTACGGGGCATCGTTTGCTGTCCGACTTCGGTGTGATCCAGGTGATCGCTTCGTGGTTGCCTGCGGTCTGGAGAATAGCGCCCGTCACCACATATACCGTGTCCGTAGTCGCAGCGATATTTCGGACGCCGCTTTCGAGCTGCTGCCAAATACCGCCGTTGAATTTGTTCTGAATCTGCGGCGTGGAATTGGTTGCGTAATAGGTCTGTACGACCAATTCGTCCGAACCGTTGCGGTCGGCGTTGGGTATCTGGTGCCCCCGGGCGTAGAACTCTTTCGAACTGTCATATCCGTCCGATGTGGTAGCTCCGAGATTGACCCCGTAGCTGCTCGACCAGACGTTGATCTGTTCGGATTCGGCCAGTCCGGGATTGCGCTGCCATTTGTCGGAACGTCCGTTTCCCATGTGTCCTTTTGCGAGCGGATAGGCTACCCAGTAAGCCGTGTAGGTCGATTTGTCGTAGTACATCGTGTAGTTGCGCTGCGATCCGGAGGCGGGATAAACCGTCTGCGTGATCGTCTCATCGGCTGTCGTGCGGGCCGGAAGCTCGTACCAGGCGGCATGATTCGTCCGTGCTCCTTCGGTGGTAAAGGTTGTCGAAGAACTCTGCGGCGTGGAGCCGTTGGTCGCCGTTACGACGCCGTAAACCGTGTACGTCGTTGCGGGCAGAAGATCGGAGAGGTTGGCGGTCGCTTCGTTTCCGACAACAGCGGCAACGACACTTCCCGTGTCGCTGCCGTTCGTTGCGGAATAGAAGAACTGCACCTCGGTTGCGTAAGCGGCGTCGGTCAGACTACTGGAAACCTTCGCTGTACTCGAAGTTATGTCGCTTACGCTCGGTGTAGCAATTCCCGGGGTAGGGTCTGGAGTCGGAACTCCGCCTCCTGTTCACTCAAGCTGCCAAGAGAAATCACCGATAGTAGTACGGTTTTCCGTGTTTTGCTCGATCTTGATCGTTGCGTCCTGCCCGTTGCATACTATATCCGAGAGCTCGAAAACTTTTTTTGAATTTTTGGTTATACTTAATGTTCCTACGCTTTTTCCTCCGACTGTTACGGTCAAGGTTGCACTGCCTTTCGAACTTGTCAAGGCGTTGAACTTGAGTGCTGTGATTCCGCCAGGGATTGTTACGCTCAATGAACCGCTCTTACCTATCGTGAGGTAAGTTTCGCTGGAAACTGTGATCCCTGCCGTGTTGGACAATGTAGTACGGTCGGTTTTGGATTGGTTCGGATTACCACATTTTGCATAGGTCCATACCGGAGTCCCGGTTGTTACGCCGTTGAAAGTTCCATTAGAGTTGTAGGCTGATTCTGCATCGGGTTTATAGTTCTCGAAAGTTTCCGAAACCCATGCCTTTGCGCCGGCAGCAGCCTGCTCAACAGTCAGCGTCGCTTGGGCTGTACCCAGTGAAGTAGTGGCGGTAAGAACGATGCGTGCTGTACGAGGTGTTGCGACCGTATTTTCTGTGGCTGCGACTTCGAGGCGATTTTCGCTGCCGTTGTAATCACCTGTGGTGATCCAGTCCGGCTGTTCGGTTCCTTCAGTGCCGTCGTAAATAGCGACGGAAACGTCTTGCGTTTCGGCGTTCTTCAACGTAACGGGGATATAGTGAGTTTCCGTATCGTTATAAGACAGTGTCAGGGTCGTCTGATCCAACGTGATTTCAGGCAACTTGACGTATTCGGCAGGGATTAGGGTCAGATCTTTTGTCTGACTGCCGGTATAGAATCCAAAACCGAGAGCTGCTTGATCGTTTTTCGCCAAAATACGGGAAGGGGTCGCTGCCGATGCGATTTGGTAAGTACCTTCGGACTTGTTCTTGGTAATTACCAGTTCATAAGGAGTCGTAGAGGTCGTAGCGCTGTTGTCGCTCTCCCAGGAGAGATAGTTCTCGCCTTGACTGATCGTGTAGTTGTCGCCCGATTTGGTGATTGTCCAAATGAGGGTTTCATCACCCGTTTTGTAGGGATTTGACGGTGTAATTACTACGGGGGCCAAACGAGAACCGTCAGCCAGAGAACTCATTGCATAGGTTATTTCGGATTGGGTCGCCGTGATGACGTAGTCGCCGCTCAATGTTTCGGTCGCCTCTTCCGCAGCGTCGGTCATATCGACCGCGAAAGTCGAACTGTCGCCTGCTGCGAAAGCCAGGGGCCGGCCCTCCTGAACGGTTACCGTCTTGGTGAAGATCTTCGATGCGGTGGTCACGGTAACGGTGAATGTTTCACCGGCTGCCACCTCGAACGGGAAGCAGGTGAAATAGGCGGTCATGCCCGTTGCGCCGTTGGCCGTAAGGTTCATCTCCGAAGAGTAGCTCAGCGTCACGTTGTCCGAGAAATTACCGGGATAACCGTACTCCTTGACGGTGCCTGCCGTCATATCGACATAGCTGCGGCCCGTGACCTTCTTATCTGGAGCCGTGAATTCGACGCCAAGGACAGGCTCCTCCGATGCGAGGTTTTTGACCGTCATCTTACCGATGGCAACGGCACGGCCGAAACTCATTTGCAGTTCGGTCGGCTGACTCTCCAGCGAGATCGATTTGGCGATCAGCAGGTCCGCGTTCGAATCGAAGCTCGTAGCGGTCGGCTGCTGGACTGTGGGAGTGATGACCTTCATGTTGGTGATGTCCGTATTGCTGGAGGTAACCCATGCCGAAGCGGGGTAAACCGCGTTGTAAACGAGCGGGGTGTTCTCGTTTGCGGGGAACGTTACGGCGAATTTTGCAATGTCGCCGCTTATCACGCCCTCTTGCGAGGTAGCAAATACGGTAGTGGAAGCTGCCGTTTCGAGTACTTGCAGGAATTCACCGGTCGCATTCCACGAAACTTTCCCCGTCAGGGGATCATACGTTGTACGGGAACCGGATGCCGATTCGAGTTCTGACGATGCGGAGACCGTCATGGTTACTTTGCGCCCGTTCGACGGGTCGGAAACCGTGTCGTCTTTGGAGCAGGCTGCGAACAGAGATGCACACACTGCGACAGCCAAAATGGATTTGAAAAAAGTTTTCATAGTCGTAGGATGTGTTTGTTAGTATTCTCCGTAATCGGTGTCATTAACGCTGCCGCCTGCTTCGCCCGATCCTCCATAGTCCAGGACGGTGCTGTTGGCAAAACCTTTTTCGATCGAGATGTTAAGGATCTCAATCGAAGGAGCGGAGTACGAAGTTCCCCCCCCCCTTAACCGTAGATTTGTAGTGTCTTTCCATAGTAATAGAGGTATATGTTTGAGAGTTTTTACATCCTTTCCCGGTTAATGGGCTACCACAAATATAGACAATATTCGATTAAGGAACAAGAAAGAATCCAAAATTCATCGAATCTTCATATTTCGATGCGGATTATGCGCGAAAGCGTCCGAAATTTAATATAAATTGTCGAACATGCTCTGGCTCTTGTCGTACTTCAGGTCGGCAAGGGAGGCGGCTTTGACCCCGATGTTGAAGCTCCAGCTCTGGTAATGACCGAAGGGAATCCATGCGAACGACATCTGCCAACAGTGCAGGTCGCGTGTAATGGTGATGGAGGCCGGAGTCAGCTCTTTGGCCTGGAAGTCGTAACCGCCCTGGATTGTTACACCCATTTTTGGCAGAATCGTAACGCTGCCGTTGATGCCGAGCGTTTGGGTGATGTTTTTCTGGTAGCCCGTCGTGCCGTTGTTGGTCGGTGATGCGGAGTAGCTGACCGTATAGTTGAATCCCAGGTTCCAGGGTAGCGAGAAGTCGTAGTAGGCCTGGGTCATGTATTGCCGTCGCAGGGCCGGGTTCATTTGCCCGTAAGGGTCGTAGAAAGGATTGGCGTAGGCCGGATCGACCGGGGCGCTGTTGATGTCGTTGATCGCCGGGGTGGAGTTGTCCTGGCGGGATTGGAACGTATAGCCGAACGAAGTGCTGGCCGATACCACACGGCCCGGGAAAAAGAGTTTGTTGATACGCTGGCCCTGCGGGGTGACCCGGTAAGGGTCGAGCGTAGCGTTGATATTGATGCCGAAATTTTGGAAAACGGTCGTGCGCAGCGAAATGGGGATGTTCGAAAGTCCCATGGAGTCGGCCAGGAAGTTGTAGGATACCTGTCCGATGCGGAGTTCGTCGATCAGTTTGATCTTCTTCATACCCGAGGTATCGCGTTTGCTGAGCACCTTCATTTCGAGCGTCTGCGAGAGCGAGGCGTTGATGGCCATGGACTGACCGGAGCTGGGCACGCCGAAGATGCTCCCTTCGAAAGGCGAGTAGGTCTTGAAATTACCCAGCGTATCGCTCTGCACGGTCTTTACGTAGCCGTATTTCTGCTTGGAGAAGTCGGGGGCGTAGGAGAAGCTCACCGTCGGGGTGATCGTGTGGCGGATCGCCTGTACCTTGCGCGTTTTCTTCTTGGCCTCGTAGCGGCCATAGATGATCGTCGAGGCCTGCAGGCTGAAGTTGTAGTTGTACAGACGGTAGAATCCGTACTCCGGGTCGAGTTTGTCGATGCGGTTCAGCACCGGGTTCCAAACCTGCTCCTGTTTTTTGAAATACCACTTTTCGGTGTAGTTGATCGTAGGTCCGAAGTTGATGTAGTTGAAGATGTTGTACGTCGCCGAGATAGGAATGCTATGCTCGAAGCCGTACTGCATGTTCTGGAGTGTTTCCTTGGTGAAGATTTCGGACTCTTTGGCGTTGGCCTTGTTGTTGAACTTGCCGGTGTAGCGGAGCGAAATCTTTTCGTACCATCGCTGCTTGCCCATCGCCTCCTTGCGTTTGAAGGGGTAGAAGGTCGAAACGTTGAAGACGACGTTCGGCAGGGCGATCGAGAGCGTTCCGCTCTGCGAGTTCTGCGAAACGGACATGTTGGCCGAAAGGGAGAACGGTGTGCCGAGCCAGCTTTTCGAATAGGAGATCGTCGAACTTGTCTGCGTCTGGAGCGCTTCGTTCAGGCTGGTAGCCGAATAGCGGTTGTAGCCGCTGGTACGGAAATCGACCGATGCGGAGAAGGTCGATCCCGGATTGGCTTTGGGGTCTTGCGTATGCTGCCAGTAGAGCTGGAAGTTGTTCTGCTGGAGGAAGTCGGGTTCGCCCTTGTCGCCGACACGGACGTTCGAGTAGTTGAAATTCAGGGTGCCGTTGTACTTGTAACGCTTCATATAGCGCGACATCGCGGATGCCTCCCACGATCCGAGGGTGTAGATACCGCCCCGGATGGCCAGGTCCATGTGCTCTCCGAGCGTGAAGTAGTAGCCCAGGTCGCGGATGTAGAATCCCTTGGTCGATTCCTCGCCGAAAGTCGGCATCAGCAGACCCGACTTGGGGCCGGAACTGAGCGGGAAGAAACCCTCGGGCAGCAGCGGAAAGTAGATGGGAACGTCTTCCAGGACCAGGTAGGCGGGACCCGTGACCACTTTCTTGCCGGGAATCACCTTCGCCTTGGTCATCGCCAGGTAGAAGTGGGGGTGGTCCGTCTGGTCGCAGGTGGTGTATTTGCCGTCCTGGATGTGGATGGTGTTGTCGTCCATCTTTTTGACGTTGTTGCCGATCAGCCAGCCGTCGCCC
>OLYY01001087.1_pt1 | contig 10289 bp, 7 predicted proteins | sample 1673561 | NCBI WGS metagenome assembly OLYY01 (sample SAMEA103958115, study PRJEB25191) | human gut metagenome | biome: human-associated habitat [ENVO:00009003]; feature: intestine environment [ENVO:2100002]; material: feces | place: Germany | collected 2013/2015
CAAGCTGAAGGCCGACGGAACCGACGGCGCTGGCGGCGAATAGACCCAAACGGGCGATCCCGCCATGGGCGGCGAGGCGCTGAGCTAAAACGACAAAAGGCTCTCGCTAAAGCCTTTGCGGCAAGGCTCCCTTGATGGGGGTTAAAGACAATAGAGACAATAGAGACAATTTTTTTAAATTGCCAACTTTGGGCTACTGACAGAATGAGCTGCTGAACAAGCTCCTGACTTGCTAAAAACATACTGCTGAGCAAGCTAAAAATTATAGAAAATGCAGATAGCCAAACAAACTAAAGATTGTCTCTATTGTCTTTGAAACCTCCGCAATCAAAAAGCGCAAGGAAACGGGAATGTGGTCATTTGGTCATTTGGTCATTTGGTCATTTTGACGTTTTCAAAGAGAACGAAAAGGGAACTGAAGGAAAAAAGAAACGAAAGAAACAAAGAAAAAAGTAAACATTAAAAAATTTAAGCTATGAAAAAGGAAACCTTGAAAACTATCATCAATTTCGTCATTACCGTGCTCACGGCCATCGCCAGCAGCTTCTGCATGATGAGCTGCATGTCGGCTTGATTTTTGTAGCGACGAAGTCAAGAAAAAATTAAGAAAGAGCAGGTAAGCACAAAAAAATGAGTAGGAAGAAAAACATTTGTTCTCTTCCTACTCTATTTTTTTTAAACGTTTGCCTTTATGACAAGATTGTCGTTATAACAATTTGACGTTATAACAAGATTGACGTTATGACAAGATTGACGTTATGACAAGATTGTCGTTATAACAAGATTGACGTTATAACAAGATTGACGTTATGACAAGATTGACGTTATAACAATCTGTCGTTAAAACAATTTGTCGTTATAACAATTTGTCGTAACGGGTCATTTGGTCTCAGGCACAACATATTTGTCGCCGTTGATGCGATACATCTCTCGCGCAAACCCTTCAGGGTAACCGGGACGGGCAACGGTGGCACCAAGACCTGTCTTCGTGCGCTTGAACTTGCCGTTGGCCTCAGGCTTCACAGCCATGTCGTTATATTTGACGATGAGATAAACGGCCAGCTTGTTCCAGCTGTCGAGCATCTGCTGAGCCTTCTCTATGCCATAATCGTTGAGAAGCTTCACGGCTGCTTCGCTGCCTTCGGCTTTCAGCACCTCCAGGGCCTTCTGCTCTATGGCGTTCTGGTTTGCAAGATAGCTGTTGTCAAGACTGTCGCGCACCTCCTTCAGCGAAGGGAACATCTGGCTGTAGCGCGGATAGACCATGTTGCTGACCCAGTTGCAGACCCAGAACGCGTTCTTTGTGGAGAAGGTCACGGCGTCGGCACCCGGGGTGTTGTAACACTCGGGCTGACGTGTGCTCGAACAGTAGACAGGCGTGTAGGCCACCATGTTGGGGTCGTCGTTGCCAAACCACAGCACGCCGCCGATCTCGCGTGGCAACCATGAACGCATCTGTGCGACAAAGGTGAAGCCCGTCTGCTGCGTGCTGATGGGTCGCTCGTTGAAGCAGGTCTTGCCGTCAACCTTATAGGTGAGAGGTGTGGGCTGGTAAGGCATGTTCCAGATGCCTCCTGCCACCTTGCGGTTGGCAATGTCGAGAGCCGTGCCCTCATAGTGGTCGCGCATGCAGTTTTCCACGTCCTTGACGCTCAGCTTGCGGTTGGGCACGATCCAGAGCGGCATGTCCTCAGCGTTGGGGTCCTTGCCCTCTGCCCACGGCAGATAGCGGTCGAAGGAATTGTCGAAGTGGCGGAAGAAGCTCCACACACGCGCTTCGCAGAAACGGCGTCCGCTGAAGTCGGGGAACGCATAGGCGTTCTTCCAAGAGAAGTCTTCGTCCTTGCCCTTGAACCATCCCATCTGTCGCGCATATTTCACCACGTTCTTAGAATAGAGCACGTTCTTCTTATCCTTCATGTTGAACTTGCCGATGCGGCTCTGGTTGGCATGTGCGCAGATGGCATCGTCGGGAACGCGCAAGGCGACCCACACCACGCTCTTTGAGCCGGGACCGGCACCCATCATCTCCATGATCCACGCCTCGTTGGGGTCGCAGACGGTAAACGTCTCGCCTTCAGAACAATAGCCATATTTCTCTACGAGCGACGTCATGACCTTTATGGCCTCGCGGGCTGTCTTGCTTCGCTGGAGAGCGATGTAGATGAGCGAGCCATAGTCGAGCACGCCAGTTGTGTCGACCATCTCCTCACGTCCGCCATAAGTGGTCTCGGCAATGGTTACCTGAAACTCGTTGATGTTGCCTATGACGTTGTAGGTCACGGGAGCCTGGTCAATTTCTCCGTGATAGACCTTCGTGTCCCAGTCATAAATTTTCAGTTTCTCACCCTTGGCATGTGTTCCTGCGGGGTAATGGCAAAGCCCCTGGAACATGCCGTAATCGTCGGCGTTATAGGTACACATTACCGACCCGTCAACGCTGGCTTTCTTGCCCACGATAAAGTTTGTGCAGGCAAGAGCATCTGCAACACACGCACATGCAAAGACTGCCAATAACAATTTTTTCACCATAAACTTTTGTAAATTATAAACGGGTAAGAAGTTCTTACCCGCTTAAACAGAAAATTTTTTTTTAGTCGCAAGCCTTGAAACTCATGTCAAGACCCTTTACAGAGTGGGTAAGAGCGCCAACCGAGATGAAGTCGACACCACACTCGGCATAATCGCGGATGGTGTCGAAAGTGATGCCGCCGCTCGACTCAACCTCATACTTTCCGTTGACGATCTTCACAGCCTTGGCCGTGTCCTCAACCGAGAAGTTGTCAAGCATGACGCGGTTGATGCCGCCCTGTTCGAGAGCCTGGTTCAGCTCATCAAAGTTGCGCACCTCAAGCTCGATCTTCAGGTCGAGGTTCTTCTCCTTAAGATACTCATGGCAACGTGTGATGGCATTCTTGATGCCTCCGGCAAAGTCGACATGGTTGTCCTTAAGCAGGATCATGTCGAACAGACCGATGCGATGGTTCATGCCACCGCCGATCTTGACAGCCTGCTTCTCCAGCATGCGCATGCCGGGAGTGGTCTTGCGGGTGTCAAGGACATGTGTCTTTGTGCCCTCCAGACGCTTCACATAACGGTTTGTCATCGTGGCGATGCCGCTCATGCGCTGCATGATGTTAAGCATCAGTCGCTCGGTCTGAAGCAGCGAACGCACCTTTCCTGTAACGACCATGGCAATGTCGCCCTTCTTGACAGGCGTTCCGTCGCCCATCAGCACCTCTACCTTCATTGTGGGGTCGAAGCGTGCAAACACGCGCTTTGCCACCTCTACGCCTGCAAGGATGCCGTCTTCCTTGATGAGAAGATGCGACTTGCCCATTGCTTCTTCAGGAATGCAACACAATGTTGTGTGATCACCATCGCCTATGTCTTCGGCAAAAGCCAAATCGATAAGACGGTCTTCAAGTTCGTCTACGCTATACATATTTATTATAAGATTTTGTTGTTTTGTAATTTTTTTCATAAAAGGGCCGTGGCGCACGCCAGGAAAGGTCAGAACACGCCACGCCTTACAAACTCTTCGTCGACAGGTCTGCCGTCGACAAGCAGCCGGTTGCTGACAGTTGCCACACCACCCATCCACAGGGTGAAAGGCTCCTCTCCGTCAAGCGGATGCACGTCGACAACCTCACAGCCCTTCAGGGTCACAACGGCTGGGGCTCCGATGCTGACGGTTCCCTCTACCCTTCCGACACCAATCTTCACCATCTTGCGTCTGTCGTTTTAAAAGTTGCAGAATCGGCTCATTTCTTGTTCTCGTTCATCAAGAGCTTCGGGCTGTCCGTCGCTATCTTCTTTGCGGCAACAGGCTTTCTCACAGGAATGTCTTTGCCCTTGGGAAGCGGCTTGCCTGTGGGAAGCATCTTGACGGGCCTTATTGGCTTCACGTTCGACACATGCTCAACAGGATCTGTTGTCGAAGGCACGGGTTGCGGGGAAGAGCCGCTTGCCGAGGAGCCGCTTTCCGATGGTAGTGGCTGCATGTCGGTCTGTGCGCCGTTCAACGGGGCGGCGGCGTTCTTGTTGTCGGCGGCAACCTCCTTGATGTGCATTTTCAGCAACTGGATGTTATAGAAGACGGCGAGACGCAACGTTGTTGACGGGCCTTCATCCAAGCTGTTGCCCAGCATGAAATAGCCCTTCACGTCTTTTATGCCGACCTTCCGGGTGTCTTCAATCTGGATGTGATAATGAGACGAAGACGTGAGCTGACTCACCTCCGATGCCACGCTGTCGTTAGCAAAGGTTACCGTGAGCACAGCAACGGCGTTGCGCACACCCTCCTGATAGACAAACTGGGCATCGAAGTCGAGAATGATCCTGTCGCCCTTATGGTAAGAGGTGTCGGCCTTGGCCTCATAAGTGTAGATGTTGTCGGCCTGATAAGGCGTCAGAGCGAAGCACATGTCGCCCTTCCAGATGCTTGCCGTGTCGCCGCTCGCTATGTTTTCGCCATATTGAGCCATCGCCATGCTGGAGCCGCCTTGCGCCATCAGCTCGTTGTTTAGTCTGTCGCCCACCTTCTTGTAGACGTCATAGAGCAGACGTGTGTGGCGGGCGTAATAGACCATTGACGAGTCGAACTCGGCTTCTGTCACTCCGTTTTTCTTGAAAATGTTGGCCCTGTATGACAGCAACGTGAGCGAATCGCCACCTTGCTGGTCATAGAGCGTCTGCGCCAACTGAAACTCGTACAAGATGTCTGCCATCTTGCCAGGCTGCAGATAGTCGCCCGGCACGCCCGGCTTACACGAAACCAAAAGGAGCATGGCACACAAGGCCACGAACACATTGGTCTTTATTGTCGCAATCGTTTTGCACATTATTCTCAGCTTTGCTTTTATCCTTTGTTCCCGTTTTGCTTTTGCTCCTTGCCTTCTGTCTGCTTATTTCTGAAAGCCATAACCTCGCCTATGTTCTCCAGCTCGTGGCGGAAGAAAAGAAAGATTATCGCCACGCTCACGCAGATGCACGAATCGGCAAAATTGAAGATGGGAGAAAAGAAGATAAACTCTTCGCCTCCCTTGACAGGGAACCAATCGGGATAATGGGTTACGATGAGCGGGAAATAGAACATGTCGACGACCTTGCCGTAAAGGAAATCGGCATAGCCTGTGCCGAAAGGCACGAAATGGGATACCGAGTAGAACGACGAGTTGTCGAACACCAGGCCGTAGAACATAGAGTCGAACAGGTTGCCCGACGCTCCTGCCAGCACCATGGCCATGCACACCACATAGCCCCGTCTGTGCTCACGATGGACCAGGCGCCACAGATAGTAGCCGATAGCGCCTATGGCCACCAAGCGGAACAGGCTGAGCACCAGTTTGTTGAAGAACGTCATGCCATAGGCCATGCCGTTGTTCTCTATGAAAAGGATCTGGAACCAGTCGGCAATGTGGATAGACTCGCCAATGCACATGTGTGTCTTGACCCATATCTTGATGGCTTGGTCGATGACAAGCAATAAAACGATGATGGCAAGAACCAACTTGCCATCACCATTTGTAGATACCTTATTTTCTTTCATTATTTCTTTCGAGCATTCTTCGACGCAACGCTAAGGGTGGCGTGAGGTACAACCCGCAGACGCTCCTTCGGAATGAGCTCGCCTGTGATACGGTCTATGCCGTAGGTTCTGTTCTGTATTCTCACCAAGGCAGCCTCCAGGCCCTGAATGAACTTCTGCTGACGGTTTGCCATCTGCACCAGCTCCTCCTTGCTTTGTGTGGAGCTGCCTTCTTCAAGAGCCTTGTATGTTGGAGACGTGTCGTCCACATCGTTGCCATCGGCGTTCATAATCTGTTTCATCATTGAGTCGAAATCGCGGCGTGCTAAACGCAGCTTTTCGTTGATAATTGTGCGGAACTCTTCCAGCTCCTCATCACTATAACGCTTCTTCTCTGTCATAGTTGTCTGTCAGTTTAGTAGGGCAAGGGAGGATTCTCCATCACGAGACCCTCCCATGCTCAGAGATTAATAAATTCAGTCTATTATTCGGTTCTTGCGGCATCCAGACATCGAAGGTCTTTCAGCCGCCAGGCGAGAGGCTTATGCCTTCACGACCTTGATGTTAAGCTTAAACTCGTCAAACTCGACCTCTGCTCCATCGTTGTCAGCAACAACGATGTTGTCGGCAAGCACCTGACCCTTGATATAGTCGGCAAAGCTGCTTACGGCGTTCTCCACCTCTTGGTTAGGCGACACCTCGACGTTTACACGGTCTGTAATCTCGAAGTTGTTCTCCTTACGCAGGTTCTGGATGCGGTTGATAAGCTCACGGGCCATGCCCTCGCGACGCAGCTCGTCGTTCAGCTCCACCTCAAGGGCAACAGTAAGGTTGCCTTCGTTGCTCACGAGCCATCCGGGAATGTCCTCAGAGATGATCTCCACGTCGGCAGCCTCAACCACAACATCGTTGCCATCGACGTTCAGAGCTATTTTGCCGTTCTTCTCAAGGTCAGCAATCTGCTCCTGCTCGAGAGCCGACATGGCGGCGGCGATGCCCTTCATGAGCTTGCCAAACTTCTTGCCCATGGTTCTGAAGTTGCACTTTACCTTCTTCACAAGCACGCCCGAACCCTCGACAAAGCGAAGCTCCTTGACGTTGACCTCGTTCATGACAAGCTCCTTCACAGCCTCGATGTGCTTCTTCTGATCCTCGCTTGCGGCGGGAATCATGATGGCCTGTAGCGGCTGACGCACCTTGATGTTGACCTTGCGGCGGAGAGCCAGCACCATCGACGTGATCTTCTGTGCTATGGCCATGCGGGCCTCAAGGTCGGCGTCGACGAGAGAGTCGTCGGCCTTGGGGAAGGCGGCGAGGTGAACCGACTTGTTGTCGCGGCCTGTGGCCGTGGTGAGGTCTGTGTAGAGACGGTCGGCAAAGAAGGGCGCGAAGGGCGCGAGCAGCTTGGCCACGGTCTCAAGACAGGTATAGAGGGTCTGGTAGGCAGAGAGCTTGTCCTTTGACATCTCCTTGCCCCAGAAGCGTTTGCGGTTAAGACGCACGAACCAGTTGGACAGGTCGTCGTTGACAAACGTGTCGATGAGACGACCGGCGCGGGTCGGGTCATAGCCGTTCATCTCGCGCTCCACACCCTTGACGAGCGTGTTGAGCACAGACAGGATCCAGCGGTCGATCTCGGGACGTTCGGCCACGGGCACGTCGGCCTCGCTATAGGTGAAGCCGTCGACGTTGGCGTAGAGGCTGAAGAACGAGTAGGTGTTGTAGAGGGTGCCGAAGAACTTGCGGCGCACCTCATCGACACCTGTGGGGTCAAACTTGAGGTTGTCCCACGGCTCCGAGTTGGTCATCATATAGAAGCGCACGGCATCGGCACCATACTTGTCAATCATCTCAAACGGGTTGACCGCGTTGCCGAGGTGCTTTGACATCTTGTTGCCCTTGGCATCGAGCACGAGGCCTGACGAGATGACGTTCTTGAAGGCCACCGAATCGAACACCATGGTTGCGATGGCGTGAAGCGTGAAGAACCATCCGCGTGTCTGGTCCACGCCCTCGTTGATAAAGTCGGCGGGGAAGAACTTGGGCGGAATGGCGTAGCCCTCGTATGTGCTGTTGACAAGCGCCTGACGGTCGGCCTCGGTGCCGCTTGCCATCTCGCCCTCAAACGGGTAGTGGAGCTGGGCATAAGGCATGGAGCCCGAATCGAACCACACGTCGATAAGGTCGCTCTCACGATACATGGGCTTGCCCTCGTCGTTGACCAGGACAATATAGTCGACATAAGGACGATGGAGGTCTATGCGGTCATAATTCTCCTTGGAGAAATCGCCAGGCACAAAGCCCTTGTCCTTCATAGGGTTGCTCTTCATCACGCCGGCAGCAACAGCCTTCTCGATCTCGGCATAAAGCTCCTCAAGAGAGCCTATGCACTTCTCGCCACGGTTCTCGTCGCGCCAGATGGGCAGCGGGGTGCCCCAGAAGCGTGAGCGCGAGAGGTTCCAGTCGTTGAGGTTCTCAAGCCAGTTGCCGAAGCGTCCTGAACCTGTCGACTCGGGTTGCCAGTTGATGGTCTTGTTAAGCTCCACCATGCGCTCCTTGCGGGCCGTGTCTTTGATGAACCAGCTGTCGAGCGGATAGTAGAGGATGGGCTTGTCTGTGCGCCAGCAATGGGGATAGTTGTGTACATGTTTCTCGCTCTTGAAGGCCTTGCCTTCCTGCTTCAGCTCGTAGCAAAGCACGATGTTGAGGTCTTCGGCCTTGTCGCTTGCCGCCTTGTCCCACACGCCGTCCTTGTTAAACTTGGGGTCGTATGCGTTCTTTACATAGTCGCCGGCATGGTGGGCATAGAGGTCCTTGTCAACACATGCGGCAACGAAACGGCTGTCGAGGTCGTCGAGCACATAGAACTTGCCCTGAAGGTCAACCATAGGACGGGTCTCGCCCTTCTTGTTTATAAGGTAGAGAGCGGGGATGTTGGCATCCTTTGCCACCTTGGCATCGTCAGCACCAAAGGTCGGAGCGATGTGAACGATACCTGTACCGTCGTCGGTTGTGACATAGTCGCCGAGAATTACGCGGAACGCTTCATCCTCCATCTCCACAAACTTGTCGCGGCCGTCTTCTGAGGCAAACACCTTTTCGGGATGGGCCTCGGCATAATCGGTCACAAACTTGGGGGCGAAGGCGTCGACCTTCTCACAAGGCTTGACCCAGGGCATGAGCTGTGCATAATGGAAGCCCTCAAGGTCGGCACCCTTCATGCGGTCAACGATGCGCCAAGGACATTGCTTCTTCTCCTTGTCGAAGGGAAGCAGCTCGCCTTCCTTACACTCCTGGTCGGCCTTGAGATAAGAACCCACGAGACTTTCGGCCATAACGAGAGTCATGGGCTCGCCGTTATAGAGGTTGTAGGTCTCGATGGCCACATAATCGATCTTCGGACCTACGCACAGAGCCACGTTTGAAGGAAGGGTCCAGGGGGTGGTTGTCCATGCGATGAAATAGGGCTTGCCCCACTTTGTCCACTCGGCTTTCGGGTCCTTGATGAGGAACTGGGCTGTGGTTGTGAGGTCCTTGACGTCGCGGTAGCAGCCAGGCTGGTTGAGCTCATGGGAGCTAAGGCCTGTACCTGCTCCGGGCGAATAGGGCTGGATGGTATAGCCCTTGTAAAGCAGACCCTTGTTATAGAGCTGCTTGAGGAGCCACCACAGGGTCTCTATATACTTGTTGTCGTAGGTGATGTAGGGGTGGTCGAGGTCAACGAAATAGCCCATCTCCTCGGTGAGCTTACGCCATTCGGCCGTAAACATCATCACGTTCTCACGACATTTCTTGTTATAATCTTCTGTAGAAATATACTTGTCAGAAGCCTTGTTGTCAATATCCTTCTTTGTTATGCCAAGCTCTTTCTCCACACCAAGCTCCACGGGCAGACCGTGAGTGTCCCAGCCTGCCTTGCGGTGAACCTGGAATCCCTGCATGGTCTTGTAGCGGTTGAACGTGTCCTTGATGCTTCGAGCCAACACATGGTGAATGCCGGGATGTCCATTGGCTGATGGAGGTCCCTCAAAGAAGATGAACTGAGGGCAGCCCTCGCGCTCATCGATAGATTTGTGGAAGACGTCGTTCTTCTCCCACTCTGCTAATACCTCTTGGTTAACAGCGGTAAGATTAAGCCCGCTGTGTTCGGCAAACTTTTTCGACATATATATCTTTTTTGTTCTTGTTTTTATTTTTGCGTGCAAAGATAGTGTAAAAATCTGAGTAATCGAAAGAAATGACTATTTATTTTATGTTACGCACAGGTGAGAAAAACGAATTTCATTTGATTTAAGCATCATTTTTCACACCGTCCCTGCTTTTGTTTGGAATAAATGTAGTAACTTTGCGTCTGAGGGAATCACCTTCAAAAGAAATCAAGATGAAAAAGAAATTTGAGATACATGTACCCGGCGACGCAAAGAAGGTGCTGCTACACACTTGTTGCGCTCCTTGCTCGTCTGCCATAATTGAGTGTCTGATGCAACACGGCATCCGCCCTACAATTTACTACTGCAACCCCAACATTTATCCGCTTGACGAATATAACATACGCAAGGACGAATGCACACGTTACGCCCAGTCGTTGGGACTGGAAATTGTCGATGCCGACTATGACCACAACCATTGGCTGCGATGCGTGCAAGGCTTTGAGAATGAGCCTGAACGCGGTTCCCGATGCATGCTTTGCTTTAAGATGCGTCTGCGCGACACGGCAGCCTATGCCCACGCCCATGGCTACGGCGTTGTGACCACCACG
>OLYY01001088.1_pt1 | contig 10289 bp, 7 predicted proteins | sample 1673561 | NCBI WGS metagenome assembly OLYY01 (sample SAMEA103958115, study PRJEB25191) | human gut metagenome | biome: human-associated habitat [ENVO:00009003]; feature: intestine environment [ENVO:2100002]; material: feces | place: Germany | collected 2013/2015
CGGGACAGGAACAGTAAATGCAGATATAAAGGGAAGGTGAATGTCTATGATATGTTATAAGGGAAAGGTTCTTACAGTTGACAGTAATGATACAGTAGCCGGTTATCTCGTTGAGGATAAAGGAAGAATTGTGTATGTTGGTAATGAACTGCCAGAACAGTATAAGAATGTGCAGACAGTTGAACTTGGAAAGAAGGTGCTGGTTCCGGCATTCGTAGATACACATCAGCATATGGCATCATTTTCTACATTTCACGCAGGACTTAATGTTATGGATGCAGAGTCCAATGAAGAGATTGCACAGATGGTTAAAGAATTCGTGCAGTCAAGCGGTAATAAAAAAACACTTATAGCATTTGGTGCGTCACCATATTCAGTTAAAGAAGGAAGACTTATAAGCAGGGAAGAATTAGATAAGGTATGTCCTGATAAGGAAATCATGGTTGTCAAATATGATGGACATGCGTGCATAATTAACAGCAAGCTTCTTGATAAGCTGAAGGGGAAAGTAAGTGAGTTGAGAGGTTATCACGAAGATACAGGTGAGATGAATCAGGAGGCATTCTTTGAATGTTCTAATTACATTACCAATTCACTTTCTATTATTGAACTGTTTAAGAATATGCAGAGTGCCATTGATTTTCAGGCGTCTCATGGAATTGGCTGTATTCATACTGTAAGTGGTGTGGGGTTTACAGGCAATCTTGATATTACATTTGAAAAAATATTTGCAAAATCCTTAACTAATGGATTTCAGGTAAGGGTATTCCCACAGTCAATGAATGTTGATGTCGCATTAAAGAGAAAACTGCCAAGAATAGGCGGGTGTTTTGAATGTGCGCTTGACGGATGCTTCGGTTCACACGATGCAGCTATGAATGAACCATATATTGATTCTTTAGGCGGTGACGGAGTACTTTATTATGATGATGAAAAGGTTATTGATTTCTGCAAGAAGGCTAACAGAGCCGGACTGCAGATAGAGATGCATGCGATTGGGGATAAAGCATTTGACCAGGCATGCAGGGCACTTAAGGCGGCACTTGACGATTATCCAAGAAAAGATCACAGACATGGAATTATACATGACTGTCTTCCAACTGAAGAGGGAATTAAGATATGCAGGGACTATAATATACAGATGCCTGTACAGAGTGCTTTCATTAACTGGAAACAGGAACCTGATGAGTATCTTAAAAGTATTATGGGTAAAGAAAGAGCAGAAAGACTTAATCCGCTCAGAACATTTAATGAGAATGGAATAGTTGTTTCGTGCGGTTCTGATGCTCCATGTACATCACCGGATCCTATCGTATGGATTGACAAAGCTGTTAATAATATGAATCAGTCTCAGGCAGTATCGGTTCAGGAAGCACTAAGGATGTGTACGTATAATGGATATTATGTAACATTTGACGAGAAAGAAAGAGGAAGCCTTGAGGCAGGAAAGATTGCCGATATGGTGGTTCTTTCAGATGATTTGTATTCAGTTGACAAGAAGGATATAAAGAACATTAAGGTAGAGGGACTTATACTTTCGGGGAAAAAGTATGAATCATGTAGAGAAAATGTAATCAAAGCAGTGATTCGAGGAATGTTCTCAGGAAACATGGCATAAGGAGATATGTATAATGAGAAAAGAAGAGTTTTATGTATTGAACAGTTTGTATAATGGAAGCATTGGAAGAGCCGGCTGTACTTATGATGTTGAGGCGACAAAAGCTCTTAATGACACAGATATTTATAATAAACTTGTAAAAACAGGGTATATTGAAAAAGAGTCTGGTAGTATTACAAAGACTGGATTAGAGGCGCTTGAACCATACAGGGTTAATAATGCCGTTATTCTTGCAGCTGGCGCATCTACACGATTTATTCCTTTATCACTCGAACAGCCAAAGGGTCTTTTTGAAGTAAAGGGTGAACGTCTTATTGAGAGACAGATAAAGCAGCTTCAGGATGCTGGTATTAAGAATATTACAGTTGTACTTGGCTATAAGAAGGAGATGTTTTACTATCTTGAAGACAAGTATGGTGTAAAGTTCATTATTAATGATTCATTTAATATAAAGAATAATATTGAAAGTCTTTATCTTGCAAGAAAAGAACTTAAGAATACGTACATATGCGTAAGTGACAGTTATTATATAGAGAATCCGTTTAATCAGTTTGAATATCATACATTTTATTCAGGTTATTATGGAAAGGAAACAACGGATGAAGTATATGCAAGAACTGATGGATTTGGAAAGATAACAAGAATTGCTAAGGATAATAAGATTGATGGCTATGTTCTTATGGGACATTCATTCTGGAGAAAAGAATTCTCAGAAGCATTTATTAATCAGGTTGAGGCTGTCCGGGAATCTGGAATATATAATAACTGCTATTGGGAGATTCTTGTAAAGGATAAGCTGGATGAAATGCCTGATATTTATTTTAAGGAATATCTTCCGGGTAATATATTTGAATTTGATTATTTTGATGAGCTTAGAAAGTTTGATTCACAGTATCTTGGACATACGCACAGTGAGATAATAAGAAATATCAAGCTTGTATTCAGATGTGATGAGGAGGATATAATTGATTTCAGAAATGTAAGCGAAGGAATGACCAACACATCCTTTATATTCAAGATTGACGGAATTGATTATATATACAGACATCCAGGCGATGGAACAGAAAGTATAATCAATAGAAGAAATGAAAAAAAATCACTTATTAAAGCCAAAGAAGCTGGTGTAGATCCTACATACATATATGCAGATGTTAATGAGGGCTGGAAGATATCCATATTCATTCCAGAATTCAGAGAACCTGATTATAATTCTTTTGAGGACTCAAAGAAGATATTGGCTGTTTTAAGAAAGCTGCATAAGGCAGATATAACAGCCGATTATGGAATGAAACCTTGGGAAGATGCACTTGATATGGAGAAGCTTCTTGAGAAGAAAGATCCTGTGTGCTTCGTTCAATATGAAGGACTTAAGAACAACATAGGACAGTTGTATAAGATGACTCTAGCAGATGGAGTTGAAAAATGTTTCTGTCATGGCGATACATATAAGCCAAACTGGATGATAAGACCAGATGGAAGTGTTATACTTATTGACTGGGAGTATTCTGGATATTCTGACCCGGGAATTGATGTTGGATATTATGTGGTTGATGCCATGTATGATTTTGATAAGGCTGAGGAATTCATAAAGGAATACCTTCAGGAAGATTATAATGAGACAACAAGATTTCATTATATGGCATATGTTGCTATTATTGCGTACTACTGGTTTGTATGGGCTATGTACAGGGAATCATGTGGTGCAGACATGGGAGAGGCATTGGAGAACTGGCGAGACATGGCAGTGAAATAAATAATATTAAAAGGACACTGTATTATGTAAGAACAATGTCCTTTTTTTGTGTGCAAAACATGTAAAATTTATATTGGGTATGTAAAAAAAGTATATCGGATATGTAAAAACACCTTTCAATAATTGATAATAAGTGATATGATTAATTATTATATTGGATGACTCTGACACAATCAATAAAATCTTCAAAAGAGGAGTTATTTATGGAAATATTATCGACAGCCTTAGGTTATGTAATGAATTTTTGTTACAAATTACTGCATGATTATGGATTGGCAATTATATTATTCACTCTGATAAGTAAGATTGTTCTCTTACCTGTATCAATCTGGGTACAGAAGAATTCAATTAAAATGGTTAAGATGCAGCCTGATATTAACAGGATTCTTATTAAGCATTATGGGGATAAGGATGAGATAGCAGAGGAACAGTCTAAGCTTTATAAAAAAGAAAAATATAATCCACTGGCATCACTTATACCTCTTATTATACAGATAATACTTCTGCTTGGAGTTGTTGCAGTTATCAAAGACGGAATTAATGAAGGTGTTGCGAACATGAAGTTCTGTGGCTATGACCTTACATGGATTACTACAAAACAGTGGGGATTATCAATAATAACACCAATTATAGCAGGTGTCTCAGCATGGCTTTTATGTGTTGCACAGAATGCAAGTAACGTATTACAGGCAGAACAGAGTAAGCTTAATAAGTATGGTATGATGATATTTTCAGTAGGTCTGTCGTTATATTTAGGATGCTTTGTATATGCAGGAGTAGCTCTTTACTGGACTGCCAGCAACATATTTGCAATTCTTCAGTTATATCTTCTTAACTGGGCGATTAATCCTAAGAATTATGTTGATTATGAGGCTCTTGAGGAAACTAAGAAAGAACTTGCAGAGATTGAAGCTCTTGGTACGAAAAAAGGTAAAAGAAACAAAGAAGATATTAAGAGAGAAAAAGCTGATTATAAAAAGTTTTTCTCTGTTGTTAATAAACATCTTGTCTTCTATTCAGAGGGTTCAGGTTTTTATAAGTATTTTAAAGGGATAATTGAATACATACTTAATAATACGAATATTACAATCCATTATGTAACAAGTGATCCAGATGATCAGATATTCAGAATTGCAGAAAAAGAAAGTAAGATTAAACCTTATTATATAGGGGAAAAGAAACTTATAACACTTATGATGAAGATGGATGCAGACGTTGTTGTTATGACTATGCCTGATATTGAGAATTATCACATTAAAAGAAGTTATATCAGAAAAGATATTAATTATGTTTATGTTCCTCATGGCATGGACAGCCTTAATATGACAATGCGAACTGGTTCGATGGATCATTATGATTCTGTATTATGTACAGGAAAAATTCAGAAAGAAGAAATAGAAAAAACAGAAGAAGTGTATAATCTTCCTAAGAAGGAGCTTGTTGAGTGGGGATATTCATTGCTTGATGAGATGCGTGAGGATTATGCAAAGATGCCAAAGAAGGAAAATGATATTAAGTCAATACTTATTGCTCCATCATGGCAGAAAGATAATATTGTAGACAGTTGTCTTGAGGACATACTTGATAATCTTAAGGGACATGGTTATAAGATTACAGTCCGACCACACCCACAGCATGTAAGACATATGCCTGAGAAGATGGAAGGACTTAAAGAAAGATATAAGAATGATACAGATATAGAGATTCAGACCGATTTTTCATCAAACAGTACTGTTTTTGAGGCAGATCTTATGATTACAGACTGGTCAGGTATAGCATATGAATATGCTTATACTACATGTAAACCGGTTCTTTTCATTGATACACCAATGAAGATAATGAATCCTGAATACAAAAAGATTGGAATTGAGCCACTTAATATATGGATGAGATATGAAATCGGGCGTGTACTTAAGCTTGATGAAATTGATAAGACAGCTGATACAGCAGCAAAGATGCTGGCAGCTTCTGATACATATAAGGACAGCATAGACCGATTTGTTAAAGAATATGTGTATAATCTTGGCAGTAGTGCATCAGTTGGAGCTAAATATATTATTCAGGAAATTCAAAAAGCAATTAAAAGACATAAGGAACAAGAGTAGAGTCGGATTATAGGAGGGGATTATGCAGGCAATTATTTTAGCAGCAGGAATGGGAAAGCGTTTAAAAGAACTTACCCAGAATAATACCAAATGTATGGTAAAGGTTAATGGAGTATCGCTTATAGACAGGCTTTTGCATCAGCTTGAGAAACAACATCTCTCAAGAATAGTGATTGTTGTGGGCTATGAAGGACAGAAACTGATTGATTATATAGCGACATTGGGAATTAAGACACCAATTTCATATGTTGACAATGCGGTATATGATAAGACAAACAATATTTATTCACTTGCACTGGCAAAGAATTATCTTATGGAAGAAGATACTCTGCTTTTTGAATCAGATGTAATTATTGAGGATTCTGCAATTGATGAACTTGTAAAAGATCCGAGAGATACACTTGCCATGGTAGATAAATATGAGAGCTGGATGGATGGTACATGTGTAAAGCTTGACGAATATGATAATATTGTTGCATTTGTTCCAGGAAAGAGCTTTGATTTTAAGGAAAAAGAGGAATACTATAAAACTGTAAATATCTACAAATTCAGCAAACATTTTTCACAGGATATATATGTTCCTTTCCTTGAGGCATATTGTAGTGCATTGGGAGAAAATGAATATTATGAACAGGTTCTTAGAGTTATAACGATGCTGGACACACCTGGAATTAAAGGTATGAGATTATCAGGTCAGAAATGGTATGAAATAGATGATGAACAGGATCTTGATATAGCAACGACACTTTTTGCTCCGGATGATGAGACAAGAATTAACCTTATGCATAAAAGATATGGAGGATTCTGGAGATATCCGGGATTGTTGGATTTCTGTTATCTTGTTAATCCTTATTATCCGCCTAAAAAGCTTAAGGATGAACTGCGTGCAAGCTTTGATACACTTTTGACAGAATATCCTTCAGGTATGGGAGTTAATTCTTTACTTGCAGCTAAGAATTTTGGTGTTCATAAAGACAACATAATAGTTGGAAATGGAGCAGCAGAACTTATTAAGTCACTTATGGAAAGCTTTTCTGGAAAGACAGGCGTTATCAGACCTACATTTGAAGAATATCCTAACAGATATTCTGTTGAAGACGAAGTGGTATTTACACCGTCAAATGATAATTATACATATTCAGTTGAAGAACTGATAGAGTTCTATACATGCAACAAAGTAGATAATATTATTATTATTAATCCTGATAATCCATCTGGTAATTATCTGAAAAAAGAAGAAATTATAAGATTAATAAAATGGACAGACGGTCAGGGAATAAAGCTGGTGGTTGATGAGTCGTTTGCTGATTTCTCAGATGAACCGGATAATTCTCTTATAGAACAGAAATTTATCGAAACATATAGAAGATTATATGTTATGAAAAGTATATCTAAATCATACGGTGTACCGGGACTGAGGCTTGGAATCCTTGTTTCCTCAGATACAGAAGCGATTGCAGCAATGAAAAAAGATGTTGCAATATGGAATATTAATTCATTTGGTGAGTATTATCTTCAGATTGCAGAAAAGTATAAGAAAGATTATGCAGCTGCAATGGATAAATTCCGCGTAGAAAGAAAAAGGTTCTATAATGAACTGGAGCAGATATCTGGTATAAGAGTTATCCCATCACAGGCTAATTATTTTATGATTGAGATAACTAATGGAATGACAGCAAAAGAACTTATGATAAAACTGTTTAAGAATCATTATCTGCTTATAAAGGATCTTACATCAAAATTACATGATGGAAAACAGTATATAAGAATTGCAATCAGAAATGATGTAGATAACAACAAGATGATTGAAGCATTAAAAAAAGAACTTAATTAAAAAGGAGATAAGAAGTAATGTTGACATTATTAAATTTAAATATAGCAGGTTACATTGACCCATCTGTTATGACTTATGCCATTCAGGCTATTGCCGGAGTGATAATTGCTGTTGGTGCATTTCTTGGTATTTATTTAAGAAAGGCAAAGAAAAAGCTTAATAACAAGCTTGGAATTGATGAAAACAGAAACAAGGAAGTTGAGACAGATGATATTGTTATCAACGAATCAAAATAATAAATTCATTTTCAGGACGCCGTTTATATACGGCGTCTTTTTCTTGATTTGTTATTGATAAAAGTATAAAATAGTATGGCGTTATATCAATAAAAACAGTGAGGTAATTATGAGTAACAATACAGATAATAATATGCAGGAAACTAAGCCGGATATATTTGATAAGATTATGCATCTGCCGGGTCTGAGGGTGTTTGAACCATTGTATAAGAAGTATAAGGAAGTACTTTTGTATCTTTTCTTTGGAGTACTTACAACAGTGGTGAGTATAGGTTCATATGCATTCTTTAATGTTGCACTTGGAATTAATGAGCTTATTGCAAATGTTATATCATGGGTGCTTGCAGTACTTTTTGCATTCTTTACTAACAGGATATGGGTGTTTGCAGCACCAACTAAGACTGTGGAAGAATTTATGAAACAGTTAGTTTCATTTGCAGGTGGAAGAGTATTAACTCTTGTAATTGAGGAGATAATTCTTCTTGTATTCATTACAATGCTGCATTTCAACAGTATGTTAATAAAGTTTATTGCGCAGGTAGTTGTAATTATACTTAATTATGTTATAAGCAAGCTGCTTGTATTCAGAAAAGATAAGAATAAGAAGTAAAAGGAGAAGGTAATGGAAAAGAATGTATTAGAGTTTCTTGAAAACTCACAGAGAATGTATGGGGAAAAGACAGCGTGTGCGGACATGAATAATGAACTTACTTATACACAGCTTATGAATCAGGCAAAGTTCATAGGAAGCTGTCTCTCACTTAAGATTAAGCCTACACAGGGAGTTCCTGTGTATATGGATAAGACATGTAATACATTATCTTTATTTATGGGAATTGTGTATGCAGGCGGATATTACTGTATGCTTGATACAACTCATCCGGTTGAGAGAATTAATCTTATATTAGATACGATTCAGGCAGATATTCTGGTTGTGGATAATAAGTCAGCCAAGAAAGCAGAAAAGCTCGGATTTCAGGGCGAGATTATTAATCTTGACGAATTGCTTGAAGAGTATGACGGACAGGCTGTTGATTCAGAGGCTCAGGAGAGACTGGAAAAGATAAGAGAACAGGCACTTGATACAGATCCATTGTATTCAATATTTACATCAGGGTCGACAGGTGTTCCTAAAGGAGTTATAGTTAATCACCGTTCAACAATAGATTTTATTGACTGTTTTACAGAAACATTTGGAATTACTAATGAGGATGTTATAGGTAATCAGGCACCTTTTGACTTTGATGTATCAGTTAAGGATATATATTCAAGTTTAAAGACAGGCGCAACCTTACAGCTTATTCCTAAGATGTGCTTCTCATTTCCAACCAAGCTTCTTGATTTCCTTGATGACAGAAAGGTTACAACTATTATATGGGCTGTATCAGCGTTATGTATTGTAACAACTCTTAATGGATTCGAGTATAAGAGACCATCTTCACTTAACAAGATTATGTTCAGCGGAGAGGTTATGCCTATAAAGCATCTTAATGCATGGAGAGTGCAGTATCCGGATGCAATGTTTGTTAATCTTTACGGACCAACAGAGATAACATGTAATTGTACATATTATATTATTGACAGAGAGTTTGGTCTTGACGAGAAGCTTCCGATGGGAAAGCCATTTGCCAATGAAAGAGTATTCCTGTTAGATGATGAGGATAAGCTTGTTGATGCAGGCAGACCAGGCGAGTTAGGAGAAATATGTGTATCTGGAACAGCTGTAACTATGGGGTATCTGCGTAATCCTGAAAAGACAGCAGCAGCATTTGTACAGAATCCTCTTAATGACAGATATCTGGAAACTATATACCGCACAGGTGATCTTGGTTACTATAGTGAAGATGGTGAACTTTTCTTCTCATCAAGAAAGGACTTCCAGATTAAGCATATGGGACACAGAATCGAGCTTGGCGAAATTGAGACATACATGAATGCTATAGAGGGACTCCTTAGAAGCTGTTGTATATTTGATACAGATGAGAATAAGATTCTCGGATTCTTTGAGATAGAAGGAGCAAGTGAGCTTGACAGAAAGGGCGTAACACATGCCCTCAAAGATAAAGTGCCACAGTGGATGATTCCAAATGTGCTTGTTAAGGTGGAAACAATGCCGCTTACTAAGAATGGTAAAATTGACAGAAAAGAACTTATGAAGATATATAAAGAACAGGAGGCTAGGAGTTAATGAATTAAAAGAGATTGCCATAAAATGTGGAACACCATCGTATATATTTGACACAGATGAGCTATGTGCAAGGATTGATGCCATGCAGCAGATTCTAGGATGTGGAGTTACAGTGTGTTATGCAATGAAGGCCAATCCGTTTCTTATAAGCGTGCTTGACAAGAAGCTTGATAAATTCGAGGTATGTTCTCCAGGTGAATTTGCAATATGCGAAAAAGAGGGCATAAACAGGGAGAAGATAGTCCTTTCGGGTGTTAATAAGGAAAAGAAAGATATCCTCTACACGATGAAGACAGGTGCTGTTGGAATCTACACAGTGGAATCGCTTAACCAGCTTGAACTTATCAATTCATGTGCAGTTGAGTGTGGCATTAAGGTTAAGGTTCTTATAAGAGTTACCAGCGGCAACCAGTTCGGCATTAATGAGTGTCAGGTATATGAGATTGCTGACAGAAAGGATGAACTTAAGGGAATTATTATTGAGGGAATCCAGTGCTATTCAGGAACCCAGAAGAAGAAATTAAGCCAGATAGAATCTGAAGTTGTATGGTTACA
>OLYY01001089.1_pt1 | contig 10255 bp, 7 predicted proteins | sample 1673561 | NCBI WGS metagenome assembly OLYY01 (sample SAMEA103958115, study PRJEB25191) | human gut metagenome | biome: human-associated habitat [ENVO:00009003]; feature: intestine environment [ENVO:2100002]; material: feces | place: Germany | collected 2013/2015
CTACTGTCCACTTTCGGGGCTTTTAGGCTTTTACAAGCCCTAATAACCTTTCCTTCACCGCCAGCGCCAGTTTCCGATGCTCTTCCGGCATCATATGAATCCCATCCACCTTCGACGGCTGCACAATTTCCTGCGTATTCATCATTTCCACACCGAGCCACTCACACAAGCCCTTCATCAGCGCCGGGAATTTCCGCGATTCCTCCCCCTTCCCATGCAGCGTGTCCCATTCCGCCACATTCTCGCCAATTTCAATCGGCGTCAGTACCAGAATCCGCGGCTTGTTATCCCCGAACAACGGCACGCTCGCGGGGTACAGCTGGTCGAACGTCTGAATCGTGCGAATCAGCGTGCCGACGCCGTTGACGCTCGCCTGTGCGGTGTGCTCCTTCAGGTCGTTCGTGCCGAGCATGATGATGATGGCGTCCAGTGGGCGCAGGGTGTCCAGCGCGTAAGGCAGCGCGCCCAAGCCGGTCATGAAGTCCTTGCCGGGTTCAGGAAAGACGGTGGTTCTGCCGTTCTGCCCGTTCTCGTGGATGCGCCAGTCCTCACCAAGTTCATCCTGCAAAATGCCTGTCCAGCGGGTGTGTTCGTCGTAGCGCTTGCAGGTGCCGGGGATGAAGCCCCAAGTGTTGCTGTCACCGAAGCAAAGAACGTGTTTCATGCAAATTTCCTCCCCTTTGCAAAAAGGGCGGCATCCCGCGTGAAAAACGAGATGCCGCTTTTGCTTAAATTTCGATAGTCCCCGTGAAGTCGGTGTTGGCGTCGCCAGTCAGCCAGACTTTGCCGTCCTCCTGATAGCGGACGACGAGCGTGCCGCCGGGCAGGCGCACATCAATGTCCGCACCGCGGGTGCAGAAGCCGTTTTCGACTGCCGCGACTGCCACCGCGCACGCGCCCGTGCCGCAGGCCGCCGTTTCGCCGATACCGCGCTCCCATACGCGCATCACGATGTCGTTCTTGTCCACAATCTGGGCGAACGACACGTTCACGCGTTCCGGGAACAGGCTGTCCGTCTCAATCTGCGGGCCAACCTGCTCCAGCGGGATGCGGTTTACATCCTCCACAAAGATAACGACATGCGGATTGCCCATGCTGACGCAGCTGATTTCGCGCTTTTCGCCTGCGAGGAACACAGGGCGCATCATCACGCGGTCGCCGTCGAGCTTGACGGGAATCTTCGCCGGAGCGAATTGCGGGCAGCCCATGTCCACCAGCACGGAGAACACCTGATCTTCGCGGATGAACAGCTTCGCCGTCTTAACGCCGCTGCCAGTCTCGACCGCCATTTCGTCCTTGCGCACATGGCCGTTCTCGTACAGGTACTTGCAGACGCAGCGCAGGGCATTGCCCGCCACCGAGCCTTCCGTGCCGTCGGCGTTGAACATGCGCATCTTCGCATCAGCGATGGTCGAGGGCATAATCAGCACAATACCGTCCGAGCCGACACCCGTGCGTCGGTTGGACAGGCGCACAGCCAGCGATTCGGGGCTTTCCACCGTCTGGTCGAAGCAATCGAAGTACAGGTAGTCATTGCCCGTGCCGCGCATCTTGGTGAAAGTCAGCTTCTTGTGCTTGGTGCGCATGTTGTTGATGTCCACCAATTCGACGTTGCCCAGCGAGTAGCGGCTGGTCAGCGCGTTGGCGAGGGCATTCGCCGTGTCAAGGCTGGTGAACAGCGGAATGCCGCGTTCGACCGCCTTGCGGCGCATCCGGACGGATTCCAGCTGCGGCAGACGCCCCTTGCTGGACGTGGAAATGACGTACTGCACCTGCCCCATTTCCAGCATTTTCTCCTGCGCTTCCTTCTTCACAACGGCGGCGTACAGCCCATGCTCCTGCATGGCGCGCGCCGTGCCGGGCGTGGCGAAAATGTTGAAGCCGAGCTTGGCAAACTTGCGCGCGCAGTCAATGGCTTCCGGCTTGTCCTTGTCGCGGACGGAGACGAGAATGCCGCCCTGATGGCGCATCTTGTAGCCCGCGGCGACGAGTCCCTTGAAGATGGCCTCCTGCAGGTTCGTGCCGATGCCCAGCACTTCGCCGGTGGACTTCATCTCCGGGCCGAGGTGAGTATCGACATCCGCCAGTTTCTCGAAGGAGAAGCACGGCACCTTGACCGCGTAGTACGGGCTTTGCCGGTACAGCCCCGTGCCGTAGCCCATGTCGCGAATCTTTTCGCCCAGCATCGCGCGGACGGCGAGGTCAACCATCGGCACGCCCGTCACCTTGCTGATGTACGGCACGGTGCGGCTGGCGCGCGGGTTCGCCTCAATGACATAGACTTCGTTATGATAGACGATATACTGAATGTTGATAAGCCCCAGCGTACCGAGTTCCAGCGCAATCTGCCGCGTAACCTCAATCAGCCGCTGCGTCATCGCGCCGGTCAGGTTCCACGCGGGATAGACAGCAATGGAGTCGCCGGAGTGGATGCCGGAGCGCTCGACGTGCTCCATGATGCCGGGAATCAGCACGTCCGTGCCGTCGCAAATCGCGTCCGCTTCCGCCTCGATGCCCATCAGGTACTGGTCAATCAGCACCGGGTTCTCGATGCCCTGCGCGAGGATAATGCGCATGTACTCCACAATGTCGCTGTCCTGATAGGCGATAATCATGTTCTGACCGCCCAGCACATACGACGGGCGCACCAGCACCGGGTAGCCCAGCTCGTTCGCCGCCGCCACCGCTTCTTCGCTCGTCATGACCGTGCGGCCCTTGGCGCGCTTGATGCCGTACTTCTCCATCGCCGCGTCGAAGCGCTCGCGGTCTTCCGCCGCGTCAATCATATCCGCCGACGTACCCATGATGCGCACGCCCGCCTGCTCCAGCGCGTGAGTCAGCTTAATCGCCGTCTGCCCGCCGAACGCCGCGACGACGCCAACCGGCTTCTCCGTCGCAATCACGCCCAGCACGTCCTCCGCCGTCAGCGGCTCGAAGTACAGGCGGTCAGCGGTATCAAAGTCGGTCGAAACCGTCTCCGGGTTGTTGTTGATCATCACGACATCGTAGCCCGCCTGTTTGAGCATCCACACGCAGTGGACGGACGCATAGTCGAACTCGATGCCCTGACCGATGCGGATCGGGCCGGAACCCAAGACGACGACGCACGGCTTCTTCGGGCGCTCATCGAGGAACTCCTTCGCTTCGTTCTCATCGTCATAGGTTGCGTAGAAGTAAGGTGTTTCCGCCGCGAATTCCGCCGCGCAGGTATCGACCATCTTGTAGACCGGGTCGCGGTGCATCGGCACTTTTTCGCCCGACAGGCGCTCAATCGCCTTGTCCGGATAGCCCATCTTCTTCGCGCGCAGATACGTCTCCGCGTCGATGTTGCCCTCTTTCAGGCGGCATTCCATGTTGTACAGGTTCAGGTACTTATGGAGGAAGAAGTAGTCGATTTTCGTGATTTCGTGCAGCTTTTCCAGCGTCACGCCGCGCGCAATCGCCTCGTACATTGCAAACATGCGCTGGTCGGTGCACTTGCCGATAAGCTCCAGCAGCTCGTCCACGCTGAGGTTCGCCATCGACTTCATCCGCAGTGTGTCGCAGCCGATTTCCGCGCCGCGAACCGCCTTCATCAGCGCCTGCTCGACGTTCACGCCAATCGCCATCACCTCGCCGGTCGCCTTCATCTGCGTGCCGAGGGTGCGCTTGCCGTACACGAACTTGTCAAACGGCCACTTCGGGATTTTCGCCACGATGTAGTCCAGCGCCGGCTCGAACGCAGCGCAGGTCTTGCCCGTCACGGCGTTCTTCATTTCATCCAGCGTATAGCCGATGGCAATCTGCGCGGCGCACTTGGCAATCGGGTAGCCCGTTGCCTTCGACGCAAGGGCGGAGGAACGGCTGACGCGCGGGTTGACCTCGATGACGGCATAGTCGAACGTATCGGGATTGAGCGCGAACTGGCAGTTGCAGCCGCCCTCGACTTCCAGCGCGGTGATGATGTCCAGCGCGGCGCGGCGGAGCATCTGATACTCCTTGTCCGCCAAGGTCAGCGCGGGCGCAACGACGATGGAGTCGCCCGTGTGCACGCCGACGGGGTCGATGTTTTCCATCGAGCAGACGGCAATCACGTTGCCGAGCTTGTCGCGCATGACCTCGAATTCGATTTCCTTCCAGCCGGAAATGCACTTCTCGACCAGAATCTGCGTAATCGGCGACAGGCGCAGACCATTCTCAGCGATTTCCGCCAGCTCCTTTTCGTCTTGGCAGATGCCGCCGCCCGAACCGCCCAGCGTATACGCCGGACGCACAATCACGGGGTAGCCGATGGTTTGGGCGAACGCGAGCGCATCCTCCACCGTCTCCACGACTTCCGACGGAATGACGGGCTGGTGGATGGAGAGCATCGTGTCCTTGAACTGCTGGCGGTCTTCCGCCTTTTCAATCGTCTCGCACTTGGCGCCCAGCAGCTTCACGCCATGCTGTTCGAGGAAGCCCTCCTTCGCCAGCTGCATGGAGAGGGTCAGACCGCTCTGCCCGCCCAGCGTGGACAGCAGGGAGTCCGGCTTTTCCTTGAGGATGATGCGGCGCAAGGTTTCCAGCGTCAGCGGCTCAATGTAGATATGGTCGGCGGAGGAATGGTCGGTCATGATGGTCGCGGGGTTCGGGTTGACCAGCACGACTTCCAGCCCCGCGTCCTTCAAGGCGCGGCACGCCTGTGAACCGGCGTAGTCAAATTCGGCAGCCTGACCAATCACAATCGGGCCGGAGCCGATAATCATTACTTTGTGCAGATCGGGATTCAGCGGCATTCCTTATTCCCTCCCATCATGGCAATAAAGCGGTCGAACAGGAAGCGGGTGTCAAGCGGGCCGCCGCACGCTTCCGGGTGGAACTGGACGGAGAACGCGGGCATATCGGTATAATCAACGCCCTCGCAGGTGCCGTCGTTGCCGTTGACAAAACGCAGCGACGCGTTTTCCGGCAGCGTGTCGCAGTCCACCGCATAGCCGTGGTTCTGGCTCGTCATGTAGGACAGCCCGGTCTTGACGTCCTTCGCGGGCTGATTTGCGCCGCGGTGGCCGTACTTCAGCTTGGCGGTCTTTGCGCCCTGACTGAGCGCCAGCAGCTGATGCCCCAGGCAGATGCCGAAGGTGGGGATGCGGTGGCGCATGAGTTCGCGCAGGTTCGCAATCACGGCGGTGTTATCCGCCGGGTCGCCGGGGCCGTTGGACAGCATCAGTCCGTCGGGATTCAGGTTCAGGATTTCCTGCGCCGTCGCGCTCGCCGGAACAACCGTGACCGCACAGCCGCGCTTTTCGAGTTCGCGCTGGATGTTCGCCTTTGCGCCGAAGTCCCAGAGGACGACGTTGTGGATTCCCCGCTTCTTCGCGGGCTGAACGCCGTCGCACGTCACGTCCTGAATCGACGGATGGAACGGCAGCACCTTCAATTGCGCGCAGATTTCCTCCGGATTCTCCGGCTTCTCGGTCAGCAGCGCGGCATTCATCACGCCCGCATTGCGGATAACGCGGGTCAGCGCGCGGGTGTCCACCCCCGTCAGGCAGGGAATGCCCTGCGCTTTGAGGTAATCATCGAGCTTGCCCTGGCAACGGAAGTTGCTCGGCTCATCGCAGAGTTCCCGGACGATATACGCGGACAGGCGCGGGCGCGGCGACTCGAAGTCCTCCGGAATCACGCCGTAGTTGCCAATGGTCGGGAATGTCTGAATGACGATTTCCCCTTCGTAGGACGGGTCGGTCAGGGTTTCCAGATAGCCTGTCATCGCCGTGGTGAACACCAGCTCCGCCATGACCGGCTTCGCAGCGCCCATCAGCGTGCCTTCGTAAAGCTGACCGTTGGCCAGCAGCAGATAGCCCTTCATGCTCGTTTCCTCCATTTTTCTATTGGGGCAAAAACCGCGTGTTGCTTACCAGTCTTTCTTGTCCGCCATAACAGCAACCATGACTGCCTTCTGCGCGTGCAGGCGGTTCTCCGCCTCGTCGAAAATCTGGTCGGCGTGGGATTCAAACACATCCGCCGTGATTTCCTCGCCGCGGTGCGCGGGCAGGCAGTGCTGCACCATGCAGCCCAGATGCGCCTTCGCCAGCAGCTCCGCGTTAATCTGATAGCCGCGGAACGCCTTCTCGCGCACCGACTTTTCTTCCTCCTGCCCCATCGAAGCCCACACGTCAGTGAAAATGACGTCCGCATCCTTCGCCGCTTCTTCCGGGCTTTCGGTCATGACGAACTTGCCGGGGTACTGCTCGGTGAACGAGAGCACCTGCGCGTCCGGCTGATACGCCTTCGGGCAGGCAATGGACACATGCGCGCCCATTTTGAGGAAGCCGACAATCAGCGAATTGGCCATGTTGTTGCCGTCGCCGATGTAGCACATATTCAGCCCCTCAATGCGCCCCTTGTACTCGCGCACGGTCTGCAAATCCGCCAGCACTTGGCAGGGGTGGCAGAAGTCCGTCAAGCCGTTGATAATCGGGATGCTGCCCACGCGCGCCAGCGTTTCCACTTCTTCCTGCGCAAAGGTGCGAATCATGATGCCGTCCAGATAGCGGCTCAGGACGCGCGCGGTGTCCTCCACCGGTTCGCCGCGGCCAATTTGCAGATCGCGGCTGGACAGGAACAGCGCATGACCGCCCAGCTGGTACATGCCCGTCTCAAAGCTGACGCGCGTGCGGGTCGAGGACTTCTCAAAAATCATGCCCAGCGTTTTGCCTTTGAGGATGTGGTGCTCCACGCCGGCTTTGGTTTCCGCCTTCAGGCGGTCAGCGAGGTCAAGCAGCTCCGTGATTTCTTCCTTGCTCAGGTCGAGGAGCTTCAGCAGATGCTTCATGGGAATTCCCTCCATCATTCTTCGCAGATGTCGCAGAAGTATAAAGCTGCATATTGATGCACATTTTCTGTATACGCATCATGGTTTCTTTCGTTTTCCCGCCCGAACCGAGGCGCACCGAAATGTGTCGGGTTCAGGGGAAACAACCAGATTCTGGTGAAACTTAGGCACACGAAAATCGGCGCGTCAGCACACCTGCCGAACATTATAGCATAGAATAGCAGCGAGGGCAAGGGATGAAGCCACTGCCCGGCGCATAAATTTTGAATGGTGGGCGCAAAACCCGCCGAAAAGTGCAAACAGGAGGGAAACAGGCATGGAACAGCAAGGTCGCAGAGCCATCGGGCGCGTCTGTCCGCGCGGGGCGGAGAGCTACACTTGGCAGGAGGGCGACACCGCCGAGCGTATCGCCCGTACATACGCCACCACCGTGCAGGCGCTGCAGGTCATCAATCCCGGCGTCGATTTCGCCACGCTGACTGCCGGGGAGGAAATTTGTCTGCCCAATTTCATCTATACCTGCATCAGCGGTCAGCCGTATGTGGTTGAAGACGGCGACACGTTCGCGTCAATTGCCGCGCGGCTGGACATTACGACCTTCGAACTCGCCGAGCGGAATCCCGGCGTGTCACAGAACAATCTCACGGTCGGACAGGTGCTGTGCGTTCCGGCAAAAGCGGACGACGCCGACGACGCGCAGACGCCCGCCATCCCCCTGCCGGACGACGGTGAGTACCCTGCCCTGCCTGATGACAGCCAAACGCCCGTGATTCCCCTGCCGGACGACGGCGAATATCCCGCCCTGCCTGATACGCCGACCCGTGTCTGTCCGTCAGGATACACGCTGTCCGCGGTGCAGTCCGGGCAGAGTTACGCGGATTTGCTGGTGCAGCACAACGTCAGCTATCGGGCGATGCGCAGTGCGAATCCGCAATTGATGCCGGGCTACCTGATTGCGGGCACCGCATACTGTGCACCGCCGTCCGGCACGCGGCAGACGTGCGCCGGCTTGCGCTCGTACACCATTCAGCCGAGGGAGACGCTGGACACGCTGGCGGTGCGCTTTCGGACGACACGGGGGCGGCTGCTCTCGCTGAACCCGACGCTGCTGCCCAGCGACTTCTCGTCGGGAACGGTGATTTGCATCGGCTAAGGTAACACCGCACAAATGAGGTGGTCGACTGGCGAATGGATTTTTCGTCAGATGCAAATGCAAATTTCGAAGGTTTACTGGATGTAAATCGAGGAATTTGCATGCCGCAGATGGCGGAAAAGACATCGCCAGACGCGCCGCCGAATTGTGCGGTGGTGCCTCAAATAAAATTTCCTGCCGGATGAAAGGAGAATGTTCATGCTGCACGCGAATCCGCTGCTGCGGGATATCAGCTGCGACAAGAAATTCATTACCGTTGGTGAAATCATGCTCCGCCTGACGCCGCCGAACTACGAGAAGCTCCGCATGGCGAACAACTTTGAGGCATCCTACGGTGGTTCGGAGGCAAACATTGCGCTGGCGCTGGCGAATTTGGGCATCGACAGCACGTTCTTCTCGGTTGTGCCGAATAACTCGCTGGGCAAGTCGGCAGTGCGTCTGCTGCGCTCCAACGATGTGCACTGCACGCCGATGATTCTCTCCACGCCGGAGGAAACGCCGTCGCACCGGCTGGGCACATACTATCTGGAGACGGGCTATGGCGTTCGGCCGAGCAAGGTGATTTACGACCGCAAGCATTCCGCTATGGCGGAATATGACTTTTCGGATGTGGATTTGTCCGCGCTGCTGGATGGATTTGACTGGCTGCACCTGTCCGGCATCACGCCGGCGCTGGGCGAGAACTGCGCACAGCTGACGCTTGATTTGCTGCGCGTGGCGAAAGAAAAGAACATGACCGTCTCCTTTGACGGGAATTTCCGCTCGGCGCTGTGGACGTGGGAACAGGCGCGTGATTTCTGCACGCAGTGCCTGCCGTATGTGGACATTCTGTTGGGAATTGAGCCGTATCACCTCTGGAAGGATGAAAGCGACCACAGCAAGGGCGACTGGAAGGACGGCGTACCGCTTCAGCCCTCTTACGAGGAGCAGGACGAGGTGTTCCAGCACTTTGTGGAGCGTTACCCGAACTTGAAGTGCATTGCGCGGCATGTCCGCTATGCGCATTCCGGCTCGGAGAACAGCCTGAAGGCGTTCATGTGGTATGATGGGCATACGTTTGAGTCGAAGCTGTTCACCTTCACGATTCTTGACCGTGTCGGCGGCGGCGACGCGTTTGCGTCCGGTCTGATTTACGCCATGCTGCACGATTACAAGCCGATGGATATGCTGAATTTCGCCGTAGCGTCCAGCGTCATCAAGCACACCATCCACGGCGACGCGAACATCACTGACGATGTGAAGTCCATCCGCAATCTGGCGGACATGAACTACGACATCAGAAGGTGACGCAAGGGGCTTCGCCCTTTGACCCCACCAGAGGCTCTGCCTCTGGACTCCGGCAGGGGGACTTCGTCCCGTTTCATTTGCCCTGCACCCGCGAAGGGGCTTCGCCCCTCTCGACACCCATCTCGCGATTGAGTTGGTCTCACTTTCATGCTTCTTCCGCGTGTTTATCCGGGAATGGAAACGCAGCAGTTGCAACCTACAAAAAAATCAGCAAAAAAGGCAGGAATCACACCATGCAGGAACTTCAGCAGCGTATCCTTCAAGACGGTGACATCCTCCCCGGCGGCGTTGTCCGCGTCGAGCGCTTCCTCAACCACCGCGTTGATACCGCCCTCGCACGCCATATTGGGCAGGCGTTCGCGGACGCTTTCCGCAATGACCAGATTGACTGCATCCTCACCGTCGAAGCCAGCGGCATCATCTTTGCCATGACCACTGCGCTGGCGATGGGCGACCTGCCCGTCATTATCGCCAAAAAGGGTCAGCGCCGCAATCTTGGCGATGATGTGTATACCGCTGATGTGTTTTCCTTCACCCACCAGACGACCAGCACCATCCACGTTGGCAAGCGTTGTCTGGAAAAGGGACAGCGTGTGCTGCTGATTGATGATTTCCTTGCTAACGGCGAAGCGCTCAAAGGCTTGATGGACATTTGCCGTCAGGCGGAGTGCCACCCCGTCGGTGCGGGTATCTGCATTGAGAAGTGCTTCCAGCCCGGCGGCGAAACACTGCGTGGGATGGGCTTGAAGGTGGTTTCGCTGGCAGCAGTGGAGAAGACGGAAAAAGGCGAAATCCGCTTCCTCGACGAGGAGTAACGCAGCAAACGCCGCCACACGCCCGCAAAGGGCATCAGGAACGTTTGCAGACACAGAATCAAGGAAATAGCCCTCCACAGCATCATCGCCTGTGGAGGGCATTTCTGTGCGTTTACACCCTTCCACCTCTTCGGATAAACACGCGGGCATAGCGTGATCGCGTCACCAACTCAATCGCGCGAAAGGGTCAAGGGAGGAACTCCCTTG